>MWVX01000006.1_pt1 | contig 105286 bp, 93 predicted proteins | sample 1047311 | NCBI WGS metagenome assembly MWVX01 (sample SAMN06349984, study PRJNA376086) | soil metagenome | isolation source: MtG-4 sample Antarctic (ecotone) soil | place: Antarctica | collected 2015-01-13 | reverse complement strand
CGCAGCGTTGCATACGGCGACGGCGTTTATCGCTCGGACGACGGCGGGCGCAGTTGGCAAAATATGGGTTTGAAAACCTCTGAACATATCGGGCCAATCGCCATCGACCCGCGCGATTCAAACGTCGTTTTCGTCGCTGCGCAGGGTCCGCTGTGGTCGGCGGGCGGCGAACGCGGGCTTTACAAAACGACCGACGGCGGTAAATCTTGGAAACCGGTTATCACCGTTAGCGAAAACACGGGCGTAGCCGATGTCGTGATTGACCCGTCGAATCCTGACACAATGTATGCTGCTTCCTGGCAGCGTCGCCGACATTTTTACACACAGGTCAGCGGCGGTCCCGAAAGCGCTATTTATAAATCGACCGACGGCGGAAACACCTGGACGAAAATGCGTTCAGGACTGCCGCCGGGCGATTTGGGACGTATCGGTTTGTCGATTTCTCCGGCGAATACTAACGTCGTTTATGCGACGGTTGAAGCCAGCGGAATTTTGAGCGGCATTTTTCGCTCCGGTGACCACGGCGCGACGTGGGAACGGATGAGTTCAAATATTGCTTCGGGATTGTATTACGGGCAAATCATCGCCGACCCGAAAAACGTCGACCGCGTTTATATTCCGAACGTCATTTTTCAAGTGTCCGACGACGGCGGGCGAACGCAGAAACCGCTCGGCGAAAAATTAAAGCACGTCGATAATCACGCGATTTGGATTGACCCGAAAAACACGGATTATTATCTCGTCGGTTCGGACGGCGGCGTTTATGAAAGTTTCGACCGCGGCGCGAATTGGCATTTTAAAGCCAATTTGCCGGTCGCGCAGTTTTACGATGTAGCGGTTGACAACAACGCGCCGTTTTACAATATCTACGGCGGAACACAGGACAACAATTCTCTGGGCGGACCTTCGCGGACGCGCAACAATGCCGGAATCGTCAACGCCGATTGGTTTGTTACCAACGGCGGCGACGGTTTTCGTTCGGCGGTTGACCCGGAAGACGCAAACACGATTTACGCGGAAAGTCAGAACGGCGGACTTGTGCGTTTTGACAAACGCACCGGCGAGAATACGGACATTGCGCCGATTGAAGGCAAAGGTATTGAATCGCAGCGTTATAACTGGGATTCACCGTTTATCATCAGCCCGCACAATTCAAAACGGCTTTATTTTGCCGGACACAAACTTTACCGAACCGATAATCGCGGCGACGACTGGAAAGTTCTCAGCGGCGATTTGACCCGCCGGCTCAACTGGAATTTGCTGCCCGTGATGGGCAAAATCCAGTCGCCCGATGCTGTCGGCAAAAATCAATCGACCGCGCTTTACGGCAACGCTTCGGCTATTTCCGAATCGCCGAAAAAAGAAGGCTTGATTTACATCGGCACGGATGACGGACTAATTCAGGTAACGGAAAACGGCGGGCAGAGCTATCGCAAAAGCGACAAATTTCCGGGCATACCCGATATGAGCTATGTCAGCCGCGTCTGGGCTTCTCAACACGATGCCAATACCGTCTATGCGCTTTTCAACAATCATCAAAACGGCGATTTCAAACCGTATATTTTGAAAAGCGTGGACACGGGAAAAACGTGGACTTCGATTGCAAATAATCTGCCCGCGCGCGGCTCGCTTTATGCGATTGCCGAAGACCACGTTAATCCGAATCTGCTTTTCGTGGGTACGGAATTCGGCTTTTTCTTCTCTGTCGACGGCGGCGCGAAATGGATTCAGATGAAAGGCGGTTTGCCGACTATTGCCGTCCGCGACATCGCTGTTCAAAAACAAGCGAACGATTTAGTTTTGGCGACGTTCGGGCGCGGTTTTTACGTCATGGACGATTATTCGCCGCTTCGCCAGACCAGACGAGACACACTCGAACAAAACTCTATACTCTTTCCCGTCAAAGACGCCTGGATGTATATTCGCTCGAACACCGTTTTTTCCGGCTTTCAAGGTTCGTCGTTTTACACGGCGCCTAATCCGCCATACGGCGCGACGTTTGTTTATTATTTGAAAGACGCGCCGAAAACGCTGAAACAAAAAAGACAGGAAGCCGAACGCGAAGCGGAAAAGAAAAACCAGCCGATTCGCTACCCGTCGATTGAAGAACTGCGAGCCGAGACGGAAGAAGACGCGCCGGCGCTGCTCTTTACCGTCACGGATTCGGACGGACGAGTCGTGCGTCGCCTTAACGCGCCCGCGATGCAAGGCATTCAGCGCGTCGTCTGGGATATGCGCTATACACCGCCTGCGATTTCCGCTGCGCCGCCAAACATTCCGGCGGGCATAACGCTTCCCGAAGGTTTTTCATTCGGTCCGCAAGGTCCGCTTGTTATGCCCGGCAAATACAGCATTTCGATGAGTATGCGCGTGGGCGGCGTGGTAACACCAATGCCCGGTTCGCAAAGTTTCAATGTTGTGGTCGAAGGCAGAGAAAAAATGACGGATGCCGAACGCGCCGAACTGATTGTGTTTCAACGGCAAGTTTCCGTCCTGCAGCGTTCGGTCGGCGGCGCGAACGAAGTAGCAACACAAACTAAAACGCGCATCGGATTTTTGAAACGCGCCGCAGCACAAGCTCCGGTTGCCAATCAGAAATTCATCGAGCAGGCACAAGCGTTTGACGACCAAATCAACGACATAATCAACGAACTTCGCGGCGGGCGCGAAAATTCCGAAACTCCGCCGCCTTCAATAAGCTCGCGGGTCAACTTTGCCGCCGACGCGATTCGACTTTCTTCCATCAAACCGACGCAGACGCAGATTGACCAATACAATCTCTCCGACGCGGAATTTAGACCGCTTCTGGCGAGATTGAAAAATCTGGTTGAAAACGATTTGCCGAGATTTGAAAAAGCCTTGGAAGAAGCAGGCGCGCCGCTGACGCCCGGACGCTTGCCGCAATAGTATCAAAGAAGAGTCCGCCTGCAAAAATTACTTTCGCAAGCGGACTTTTTTGTAAGTAAAATTAACTTTATTTACAAATAATTTAGTCGAAAATCCTACTTCCCGCTCGTAATTAATTTGGCAATTGTTTGCAACTGCATATTTGTCGTGCCTTCGTAAATCGCGCCGATTTTTGAATCGCGCCAGAATTTCTCGACCGGATAATCTTTGACGTAACCGTAACCGCCGAAAAGCTCGATTGCTTTTGACGAAACTCGTTCCGCCACGCGCGACGAAAAAACTTTTGCCATTGCCGCTTCTTTTAGAAAAGATTTACCGGCGTCTTTCAAACGTGCGGCATTATAAACCAATAAACGTGCGGCTTCTACGTCAATCGCCATTTCCGCAAGCTGGAACTGAACGGCTTGGAAATCGGAGATTTTTTTGCCGAATTGCTCGCGCTCGTTTGTGTAATTTAACGCCGCTTCGAGCGCGCCCTGCGCGATGCCAATCATCTGCGCGCCGATGCCGATGCGTCCTTCGTTCAAGGTTTCAATCGAAACTTTGTAGCCGCGCCCGACTTCGCCTAAAACGTTTTCTTTCGGAACTTTGCAGCCGTCTAAAATCAATTCGGTCGTCGAAGAAGCGCGAATGCCGAGCTTGTCTTCTTTTTTGCCGACGGCGAAATTTTCAAAATCTTTTTCGACAATGAATGCAGTGATTCCTTTGTAACCGGCAGCGGCGTCAACGGTTGCAAAAACGATAAAAATTTCCGCTTCGTTGCCGTTCGTAATCCAAAGTTTTTGTCCGGATATTTCCCAGAAATCGCCTTTGTCAACTGCTTTTGTTTTCAAAGCAAAAGCGTCCGAACCGCTTCCGGCTTCTGACAAAGCATAAGCGCCGACTTTCCGTTCAGCCATTTGCGGCAGATATTTCAACTTTTGCGCGTCGGTTGCCCAGCGAATTATCGCATTTGTAACCAATGTGTTTTGCACGTCAACGAAAACCGATGTCGAAGCGTCAACGCGGGCAAGTTCTTCAATCGCCAGAATTGCATTAAAAAAGCTCGAACCCGCGCCGCCGTATTCTTCCGGCGTTTCGATTGCCATCAAACCTAATTCAAAGCATTGTTTGATTAAATCCGCATCCAGATGCGCGTTGTGTTCCATCTGCTCGACGCGCGGGCGCACTTCGCCTTCGGCAAATTCTCTGACCGACGAGCGGAAAAGTTCTTCTTCTTCCGAGAGCGTAGTTAAAGCATTGTGCGAGAAATCGTGTTCTAAAGCTGCTGCATTCATAATAAATTCCTTTGATTTTTTGTCTTTAAAAAATAAATGAACTAACATCTTAAACAAGGCGCGCGGCAAAAGGCAAAGAAGAAGTGAATTCAGAAACCGAAATTGAAAATTCCAAATCCCCGATTCCAAACTCCAAAGAAAAAAATCTCGCTCGGCTAAAAATCGTCGCCGTTATTTTTACGATTTTAGGCGCTGCGCTGTTTGCTTATTTTATATATTCAGTCGGCTGGCGCGATATTCTGCGCGGCGTCAGCCGAATCGGTTTCGGCGGATTTCTTTTTATCCAATTTCTTTATTTACTGCGTATTGCCGCACGCGCGACCGCCTGGAAACTTTCCGTCTCCGAGCCTTATAAATTAAATGTGCGCGACACTCTGCCTGCCGTAATTATCGGCGAAGCCTTGAGCAGTTTGATTCCTCTGGGGGTTCTCGTCAGCGGCACCGCAAAAGCTGTTGCGGTGAAAAAGCGCGTTCCGTTCGTTGTCGGTTTGTCTTCGGTTGCAACTGAAAATCTTTTTTATTCTTTAGCGACGGGACTTTTTATCTGCCTGGGGGCGTTTGCTTTTTTGCGGAGTTTTGAATTGGCTGATGGTTGGATTTGGACGATTGACACGCTCATTGCAATTATAATTCTTCTGATAGTTGTCGGCATTGCGATGATCGTGCGCCAATGGCACTGGGCAAGCAACTTGTGCCATTGGTTTTATAACCGACACATCGGAAGGAGATTTCTTGAAAGCGGACGTGCTCAGGTGCGGCAGTTTGAAAATCTCATTTATGGATTTTACCGCCAATATCCGCGCCGATTCGCACCGATAATTTTACTTCAAGCGGCGTATCATTTTATCGGAGTGTGCGAAGTCTGGTTTATTTTGAGCCGCATCAGCGCCTCTGCCGCAAACTTCTACACTGCATTTTTGCTCGAATCAATCAGCCGCATTATCACCATTGTTTTCAAATTGATTCCGTTTCTCGTCGGCGTTGACGAAGCCGGAGCGCAATTCGTCTCCGAAACGATGGCTTTAGGCGCGGGCGTCGGCATAACTGTGGCGATTATCAGAAAGGGAAGAATTCTTTTTTGGACATCAATCGGGCTGATTTTTATTCTCAAACGCGAGCTTTCGTTATCAGAAATTACAAAACCGTTAGAGTAAAAGTAAAAAGGCGAAAGTAAAAACATTGGGACAAAACCACTTAAAAATTGATTGTTCAAAAAATAATGTACGGTTTCGGCAACTTACCTTTATTTTCGCCTTTTACTTTTTTACTTTCACCTTTTTACTGGTAATCTTTCACTTGTCAATAGCGTTTGCCGTTTTCTATACTAAACTATCGGCGCGCCATTTGAAGGAGAAAAATTTTGCAGCCAAAAGTTCATCAAGGAATGCTTTCCGCCGTCGGCTTTCGATTTGCGATTGTCGCTTCGCGCTGGAACGATTTTCTGACCGCGAAGCTGACCGAAGGCGCGCTTGACGCGCTCGCCCGTCTCGGCGCGGAGGAAAAATCCGTTGAAATTTATAAAGTCCCGGGTTCGTTCGAACTATCTCTGACGGCGCAAAAAGTCGCGCAAAGCGGAAAATTCGATGCAGTTATCTGCATCGGAACAATCATTCGCGGCGATACTCCGCATTTCGATTATGTCGCGGGCGAAGCAACCAAAGGCATCGCGCAGGCGGCAATGAACACGGGTGTTCCGGTTTTATACGGTATCGTAACCGCCGACACGCTCGAACAGGCAATCAATCGCGCGGGCGTCAAATCCGGCAATAAAGGCTTTGACGCTGCGATGTCGGCAGTCGAACTCGTTAATTTGTATAAAACAATGGACGGCGGCGAAACAATCGGGAAGGAAAAAGTTTTCCCGCACGTCGTTTGAAAAGTTAGAAGCAAGGATTTATGGGAACACGGCGTAAAGCACGTGAATGCGCTTTGCAGATGTTATTTGCGGCGGATGTCGCTAAAAACTCTGACGACCGTTTGGCGCGCACTTATTGGGATAATCTCGGCGAGTCGAGTCTTCCAGACGACGACGCAACGCGCGCTTTTGCCGATAATTTGACGCTAGGCACGCTGCGCGAAATCCAAACGATTGACGAGCGAATCCGCACGCGCGCCGAACACTGGCGCATCGAGCGAATGGCAATCGTCGACCGAAACGTTCTTCGCCTTGCCGTTTTTGAATTTCTTTTTACTGAAACGCCGCACACGGTCATTATCAACGAAGCCTTAGAAATCACGCGCCGTTTTTCCACCTTTGAAGCCACGCAGTTTATCAACGGCATTCTCGACGCTATCAAACACGATTTAGAAAAAAGCCTCACGCCAAAACCGGACGTAAAACAGGAAGAAAATCCTAAAGAAAATTCTAACGAACAAACCCGCGCCTCTTCGCTCTAACTTTTTCAGCTCCGACAAACAATCCGCAACACGATTTTCATAATCTCAAGTCTCAAAAATCTCTCGTCCGTCGCTTCTTTTTTTATATGCCGTTTGCTTATATTTTAGATATTTTTGCGTTAAAATCATTTTTACGCCGAAAGTTTCTCTAAAAGAGGTAAAACAAAGTGAGTGAAAAAGTTATGAATCCGTCCGAATACATTGCTGAAAATTTTGGCGATAACGCCGGTTATGTCGAAGGCTTATTGAGTCGCTTTCAATCAGATCCGAACTTGGTTGACGAATCCTGGCGCGTGTTTTTCGGTGATTTACTGAACGGAAACGCGCCGCAAACCGAACAAGGCAACGGACAAACCGCGCCGACAAAAATGCAAACAAAAGATGTTTCAGCCGACAAAACAAACGGCGCGACAAAACCTGAAACCGCAGCAACGGCACAAAATGTAGCAACACAAACTTCCGCGACCGCGAAAAAACCGGAAACCGTCACTGCTGTTTCTGCCAGTGTCGGCGCGGAAACGCAGGTAAAACCGATTGTCGGCGCGTCGAAAAAGATTGTCGAAAATATGGAGGAGAGTTTGACTGTTCCGACAGCGACAAGCGTCCGCAATGTTCCCGTTAAAGTTCTCGAAGAAAACCGGCGCGTTGTTAACGAACATTTGCAAGAGCAGGGGCGCGGCAAAGTTTCATTCACACATCTGATTGCCTGGGCGATTATCAAAGCTCTAAAAAATTATCCGCAGCTTAATAACGGTTACGGATTTGTTGCCGGCAAACCGTCGCGTCTGGAAAACGAAAGTGTCAATTTAGGAATCGCCATCGACATAGAGAAGAAAGACGGTTCACGCAATCTTCTTGTGCCGAATATAAAAGGCGCAAATAAAATGAATTTCGCCGAGTTTCTAGCCGCTTATAACGAAATTGTAAAACGTTCGCGCGAAGGAAAATTGGAAATCAACGATTTTCAAGGCACGACGATTTCGCTTACCAATCCGGGAACACTCGGAACGGTTTCGTCAAATCCGCGCTTGATGTCCGGTCAAAGCGCGATTATTGCCACCGGCGCAATCGAATATCCGGCAGAATATCAGGCGATGACTGACGGCGCGCTCTCGCAAATCGGTATCAGCAAAACGGTTACCTTGACTTCGACCTACGACCACCGTGTTATACAAGGCGCAGAAAGCGGTTTGTTTTTAGCGAAAATTCACGAATTCCTGGTTGGCAAACACGAATTTTACGACGAGATTTTCGCCGATTTAGAAATCAGTTACTCGCCGCTTCGCTGGGCGCAGGATTATAATCCGTCGCTATTTGGCAGCGATCATCTGCGTGAGCAAACCGTAAAGCAAGCGAAAGTTTTGGAATTGATAAACGCATACCGCACACGCGGGCATCTTCTCGCCGACATTGACCCGCTCAATATGACATCGCATCACGCCACCGAATTGGATTTAGAAAATTACGGCTTGACGATTTGGGATTTAGACCGCGAATTTATCACCGGCGGTCTGCATGGCAAAGAAGTTTCAACTCTGCGCGAAATTCTATGGGTTATGCGCCGCGCTTACTGCGGAAAAGTCGGCATCGAATATCGCCATATTCAGAGCAAAGAAGAAAAAACCTGGCTGCGCGAGCAAATTCGTCAGCAATTTGTCGACCCCGAACCGCTCAGCATTGAGACGCAAAAACAACTGCTGCAAAAACTCATCGAAGCCGAGCAGTTTGAGCAATTTCTACACAAAAAGTATTTGGGACAAAAACGCTTTTCACTCGAAGGCACGGAAACTGTCATACCGCTTCTCGACCAGCTTATCGAAGAAGGTGCGGCGCGTGGAGTCGAAGAAGTTTTTATGGGAATGGCGCATCGCGGGCGGTTAAATGTTTTGTCAAATATTGTCGGCGACGCTGCGAAAGGCGATATGGCGGAGCGCATTTTCACAGTCTTTGAAGGCACTTCACATCCGAGCTTTCCGGCGGACGAAGGCGACGTAAAATATCATCAAGGCGCAATCGGCAGCCGTAAAACGAAAAACGGTAACGATGTAAAGATTAATCTTTCGTGCAATCCGTCGCATCTCGAATTCGTTGACGCGGTCGTCGAAGGCATGGCGCGCGCGCGTCAAGACGAGCTTTTAGAAGGTAAAAGCGATTCGCGCGAAGCCGTCAATGACCGCGTTCTGCCTGTTCTGCTGCACGGCGACGCCGCTTTTGCCGGACAGGGAATCGTGATGGAAACTTTACAGCTTGCAAGTCTGCGCGGTTACCTAACCGGCGGCACGATTCACATTGTCATCAACAACCAAATCGGTTTTACGACGGCGCCCGAAGCCTCGCGTTCTTCGATTTATTCGACCGACGCGGCGCAAATAACGCAGATTCCGATTTTTCACATCAATGGTGATTCGCCCGAAACGGCTTTAAGAGTCGTTAAAATTGCGCTTGATTACCGGCAGGAATTTAACAAAGACGTCGCTTTAGATTTAGTCGGTTTCCGCCGTCTCGGACACAACGAAGGCGACGAGCCGAGCTACACGCAGCCGCTGATGTATGCGCGCGTCAAAGCTCATCCGGGCGTTCGCGCTCTTTACGCGCAGAAACTCGTCGCTGACAAAATAATTTCTGAAGACGAGCTAAAACAAATGACCGATGCGGTTGTGGGGAAATACGAAGAAATCTTAAACCGCGCCAAACAGATTGCGACCGACAAACCAAAAAGAGACGCGCTTCCCGGGCAAATCGAAGATGAAGATGGCTCGGCGGTTTTGACAACGGCAATCGGACGCCAAACTCTGCAAAAAGTTTCGGAAAAAATCTCGCTCGTACCCGACAATTTTCATATCAACCCGAAAATGGTCGGACAGCTTGCCCGACGAGCAAAAATGGGAACAGGCGAAGCGCCAATGGATTGGGGATTTGCCGAAGCGATTGCATTCGGTTCGTTGGTTTTGGAAGGAATTGATGTTCGCTTGAGCGGTCAAGACAGCGGGCGCGGAACTTTTTCGCATCGCCACGCGCTGATGTATGACATCCAAAACGGCGCAGCCTGGTGTCCGCTCGCCGAACTGAAATCAACGGAAAAACCGGCGCAATTTGAAGTATTCGACAGTTCTTTGAGCGAACAGGGCGTTCTCGGTTTTGAATACGGCTATTCGGTCGTCGCTCCCGACGCGCTCATTATGTGGGAAGCGCAGTTCGGTGATTTTTCCAACGGCGCGCAGGTAATCATTGACCAATACATTGCCGCGTCCGAAGACAAATGGCAGCAGAAGTGTCGTCTTGTAATGCTTCTGCCACACGGCTACGAAGGTCAAGGACCGGAACATTCTTCCGCGCGTCTTGAAAGATATTTACAGCTTTGCGCGGAAAATAATTTGCAGGTTTGCTATCCTTCGACGCCCGCGCAGTATTTTCACCTTTTGCGCCGACAAGTTCGGCAGGAAATTGTTCGCCCGCTGATTGTGATGACGCCGAAAAGCTTATTGCGGCTTCCGGCGGCAACATCAACGATTGAAGAACTGACAAACGGCGGATTTCAGCCCGTCATCAACGACATAAAAGTAACCGACAAAGAAAAAGTTAAACGCATCGTTTTGTGTTCCGGCAAAGTCTTCTACGATTTGGACATCGCGCGCACGGACGCGCACGACAACCGCGTCGCAATCATCCGCGTCGAGCAGTTTTATCCGTTTCCCGCTTCAGCGTTAAAAGAAATTTTTGCCGAATACAAAAATGCCACGCAAATTTTCTGGACGCAGGAAGAACCGCAAAATATGGGCGGCTGGTCGTTTGTCGAACCGCGCCTGCGAGAGATTTTGCCCGCAAATGTCAGCTTAAAATACGTCGGCAGAAGCGCGTCGGCATCGCCCGCAACCGGCTCTTACGCGATTCACAATCTCGAACAGGAAAAACTCGTTAACGATTCTTTAATTAAAGAGACGGACGAAATTTCAGCCGCTTCAACGGCGGAAGTAGCCGAAAAACTCGCACCGGCAGGCGCGTGAAAATGTTACTTTGTGAAACACATTTTCCTGAATACTTTAGACAAAAATCATTGATTTTTATCTGCACTTAAATCTAATATGGAAGTGTCTAAATTTTTATGATTGGGATAAATTATGCGTCGTTTTGTTTTTTATTTGGCGGTTGCTTTGTTGGCATTCGGGATTGGTTCGCTCATTGTGGTTAGGTTTTACTTTAAATCTGTTGAGCAATCTTCTATTGCCGAGAAAGTTGAAATTACTGAAAATGTTTCCAAAATTGAACCTAAAAATGAGGAAATAAAATACGGCTGTAAAGAAAGAGAACTTGAATCATTTTGGGAAGAATTAAACAAAGCAAAATTTATCAGCTTAAAAGAACGAGAAATAAAAATCAGACACACAGATTCAGCTTTTACAAGTGTTCCTGACTTAACTGGTTTCGATATAGAATGGATTGATTTTCTGAAAAAATTTAATTGTGCATATTTTGCTGGTATTGATGACGATATTGGTTTGGTTGATTTGAATAACGACGGTGAAAAGGAAATTTTAGTTGCTGGAGAATTATCGGGTTATCATGCAGAAAAAGAGTTATTTGTTTTTCAAAAGAATAATGGTTTATGGGAAACAATCTTATTTGATATTGGAAATCAGGAAACGGAAATAAAAAATTCAAAGACTAATAGTTATTTAGATATAGAAACGAAAACAAGTATTAGCGGCGGCTACCAAACTATAGATGTCTTTAAGTTTAATGGTAGTAATTACGAAGAGAAAGATTGTTTTTCAAACAATCGTGTCATAGATATTGGTGATGAAACGGTGGGGCTTGATAAAGCAGTTATAACCCGCGAGAAATGCTTTCAGAAATTTAGCAATATTTTGAAGTAAAATTTGCTTCGGAACTATAAATCTATAGTTTCAAATTTTTTTGTTTTTACTCATTTAGTAACATTTTATAAATCCTTTTTCACACAGGAGGATTTATTTCTTTTCCGCTTTCTTCTCAATTTCCTTTACAATGCGCGTCGCGTGATTTCTGGCAATCAGCGGTAGGCGTTCGTCGTTTGAAAGTTCCTGCAGAAATGGCAGCATTTGCGCGGCATCGGAAATTTCATTGCGCTTTATCATTGAGTCGAGCGCGTCCATCAAACCGGGCGATTCAAGCGGTTGATTCGCACGCGCAAGATTCACGTCGAAAATCCAAACAAACTGTTGACCGATTCGGCGATATTCGTCCGCCAGCAGTTTCGCGTTCTTGTTTTCCGTCCAGTTAAATTCGACGCTTCGCTCGCGCCCGTCTTTTTTTACCGCGAACGTCATCGTGCCTAAGTGCGCGTAACTTTTCTCCGCCGATTGATATGTTTCCTTTGAATCGAGAAAATTCAAGCTGCTGAAAATCACTTTAACGCGCTCCAAAGCGGCGGGCGACAGCTGAATCGGGTCGGTTATTAAATCGCCGAAATTCTTTTTCAAAAAAGATATTTTGCCGCGCCCGTTTTCGTCGTGTTCGATAAAAATTTTTGAAACAAGAAAATCCGGCTGTGAAAATGTATAGAAATAAACAGGCGCGGCTTGCTTTTCCTGATTCAGACGCGCGTTGGTTTTCGCCGCTTCGTTAGCTTTTTTAGCTGTTTCAGCCGGCGCGGTTTCACCTGCCGGACGTTCGTTCTTTTTAGCCGGTTCTTCGGCAGACATTTCAGCCGGCGCAACCGACTTTTTAAGAACCGTTTTCGCGGTCGCTTTTGCTACCGACTTTTTCGTTTTGCGCGTCTTGCTTTGCGCCAAGGCAGAATTTGTAAAACCTGCAAAGACGGCGAAAACGAAAACAAGAAAAGTTATTTTTTTCATTATAAAATTACTCAAACCTGACCGAGACGACTTTTGAAACTCCGGCTTCCTGCATCGTTACGCCATAAAGCGCGCGTGCCGCTTCCATCGTGCGCTTATTGTGTGTGATGACGATAAATTGCGTTTTCTCCGACATTGCAGCGATTTTATTGACAAAACGACCGACGTTCGCGTCGTCAAGCGGCGCGTCAACTTCGTCCAGCAGGCAAAACGGTGCTGGACGAAAGCGGAAAACCGCCATCACGAGCGCGATTGCGGTCATCGCTTTTTCGCCGCCGGAGAGAAGCAAAATATTTTGCAAACGCTTTCCGGGCGGCTGTGCGACAATTTCAATTCCGGCTTCGAGAACGTCTTCCTGTTCAGTTTCAAGCAACGTCATTTCGCCTTTGCCGCCGCCGAAAAGCTCCTGGAAAAATTCGGCAAAATTGCGGTTTATCGCAAAAAACGCTTCTTTAAATTTATCGCGTGAGCGTTCCTTGATTTCGCGCAAGGCTTCTTCCGCCGTGCTGATGCCGTCAATAATATCTTTTCTTTGCGCGGTTAAAAACAAAAGTCGTTCTTCGGTTTCAGATAATTCTTCGAGCGCGAGCATATTTATTGCGCCGAAATTTTCCTGACGCTGGCGCAAATCTTCGACCGAACGGCGCGCCTCGCCTAAATCAAAATCCGTTTCAACCGGTTCGGTTTCGACCAGTTCGACAAGAGATAAATTCAATTCTTGCGCACATTTTTCGTTAATATTGCGCAGTTTAGTAATTGCTTCGGTTTGGCTGATTTCAAACGCGGCACGCTGATTTCTCGCCGCGGCGGCTTGCTTATTGAGGTCGGCAAGTTCCAAAGACATTAAATCCGCCTGCTCACGTGCAAGAATTCTTTTTCAAAAAAGATATTTTGCCGCGCCCGTTTTCGTCGTGTTCGATAAAAATTTTTGAAACAAGAAAATCCGGCTGTGAAAATGTATAGAAATAAACAGGCGCGGCTTGCTTTTCCTGATTCAGACGCGCGTTGGTTTTCGCCGCTTCGTTAGCTTTTTTAGCTGTTTCAGCCGGCGCGGTTTCACCTGCCGGACGTTCGTTCTTTTTAGCCGGTTCTTCGGCAGACATTTCAGCCGGCGCAACCGACTTTTTAAGAACCGTTTTCGCGGTCGCTTTTGCTACCGACTTTTTCGTTTTGCGCGTCTTGCTTTGCGCCAAGGCAGAATTTGTAAAACCTGCAAAGACGGCGAAAACGAAAACAAGAAAAGTTATTTTTTTCATTATAAAATTACTCAAACCTGACCGAGACGACTTTTGAAACTCCGGCTTCCTGCATCGTTACGCCATAAAGCGCGCGTGCCGCTTCCATCGTGCGCTTATTGTGTGTGATGACGATAAATTGCGTTTTCTCCGACATTGCAGCGATTTTATTGACAAAACGACCGACGTTCGCGTCGTCAAGCGGCGCGTCAACTTCGTCCAGCAGGCAAAACGGTGCTGGACGAAAGCGGAAAACCGCCATCACGAGCGCGATTGCGGTCATCGCTTTTTCGCCGCCGGAGAGAAGCAAAATATTTTGCAAACGCTTTCCGGGCGGCTGTGCGACAATTTCAATTCCGGCTTCGAGAACGTCTTCCTGTTCAGTTTCAAGCAACGTCATTTCGCCTTTGCCGCCGCCGAAAAGCTCCTGGAAAAATTCGGCAAAATTGCGGTTTATCGCAAAAAACGCTTCTTTAAATTTATCGCGTGAGCGTTCCTTGATTTCGCGCAAGGCTTCTTCCGCCGTGCTGATGCCGTCAATAATATCTTTTCTTTGCGCGGTTAAAAACAAAAGTCGTTCTTCGGTTTCAGATAATTCTTCGAGCGCGAGCATATTTATTGCGCCGAAATTTTCCTGACGCTGGCGCAAATCTTCGACCGAACGGCGCGCCTCGCCTAAATCAAAATCCGTTTCAACCGGTTCGGTTTCGACCAGTTCGACAAGAGATAAATTCAATTCTTGCGCACATTTTTCGTTAATATTGCGCAGTTTAGTAATTGCTTCGGTTTGGCTGATTTCAAACGCGGCACGCTGATTTCTCGCCGCGGCGGCTTGCTTATTGAGGTCGGCAAGTTCCAAAGACATTAAATCCGCCTGCTCACGTGCAAGTTTAAGATGCGCCGTGGCTTCACCGAGTTCGTTTTGCTCGCTGATTTTTTCGGTTTCGGCAAACTCAATTTTCTGCTCGATTTCGCGAATTGATACGGATAATTCCTGCGCCGCGCCGCCGGTTTCCAGAATTTCCAAATCGAGTCGCGACAAACGCGACTCTAATTCGGTTTGCTCGTTTTCAATCCGCCGCAGAGCCGCTTGTGCCGAGCGCCGTCGTTCCTGGGAAGTCGCTGCCAGAGTTCTTTTTTCGTTCAAAACAGAGTTTCTGTTTTCGGTCGAGGCGCGTGCTTCGCTCAATTTGTTTGAAATTTCCTGGATTTTTTTCGCCGTCGCCGCGCGTTCTTGTTCGGCTTTGTGCGCGTTCGTTTGCGCGTCTGCTTGCTTTGTCTCTAGTTCCGCAATTTCGTTTACGATTTGTTTCGACTCGCCCGCAACGACTTTTTTATGGCGTTCGGCGCGTTCGATTTCCTGCTTGATGGATTTTTCGCGGATTTCCATCCCGAGCGCCTCGCGCTCGATTTTGACTATCAACGATTGCAAATCGACGATTTTGTTTTCCTGCTCACTCAAATGCACACGCGCTTTTTCGGTTTCTTTTTCGGATTTTACAACTTCTTTGGACGAATTTTGTAAAGCCGCGTCGAGTTCGCGCAATTCACGTTTGAAGGCAAGCAGCGATAAGTTTTTTTCGTTCGATTTAGTTGCTTGTCCGCTGACGACAAAGAGTTTTTCGCCAATCATCAAATCGCCGTCGAAATTGACAAAAATTCGGTCATCTTTATCTTTAGCCTCGTCAAAATTTTCAACCAACCGCGCCGCCATCTCGCGCGGAAAAACCGTTTCCAGAAGCGCGGCAAAATCATCTGATATTCCGAGAAAATTTTTAATGTCCGGTTTTTGGTGTTTGCTTTGCGATTTCAAAGTTTGAACTTTGTGCTTTGAACTTTGAACTAAAACCGCAATTCTTCCCGGATTGTTTTCGCTTAAATACGCAAGCGTTTTGCGCGCGTCCGTTTCGGTTTTGACCAAAACAGTTTCCAGAAAAATGCCGAAAACGCTTTCGACGGCGCGTTCCGCTTGCTCTTCGACCTTTAAGTTATCAGCGAGAATTCCCAAAAATTCGACACCGATTTTCGTTTGTTCCTCGAAAAGTTTCTGCACCGATGGCGCATAAACGGCGTGTTTTTCTTCGAGTTCGCGCAAGGTTTCGAGCCTATGCCGTGTGCGCGAAAAATTTTCACGCAAATCGTTCGTAGTTTTTTCGTTCGCTTGCAGAACCGTTCGCGCTTTGCCGGAAATCTTAAGAAGTTCCTGCTTTTCAGTTTCCAGCTGCGAGAGTTTTTCGCGTTCGCCCGATAAATCGCGTGCTAATTTTGCGGCTTCTTTTTCGTGTTCGGCGTAAGTATCGGCGGCGCGCTCTGCTTCTCGCTGCAAGCCCTCGGCGCGTTCTCTTAATCGTTCAATCGTGTTTTCCAACTGGCGTTCGTTCGCCGTCAGACGCTCGACCGAGGTCGTATGCTGCAAAACTTCGGTGCGCGCTGCTTCGAGATTTGCTTCAATTTCGCGCTGACGGCGAACTTCGGTTTGATATTTCTTTTCGGCTTCGGCAAGCGCGATTTCGTTTTTTCCGGCTTCAGCCAGTACTTTTTGCTCGTCGTTTTTGAGACGTTCGATTTCAGATTTGAAAAGTTTAAGGCGCTGCCCGGTTACTTCGATTTCGCTTTTGAGAGCGGCGGAACGCTTTTCTAAATTCTCGATTTGTTCGGTTTTGTATTGTCGGTCGCGCTGGTTTCGGTCGCGCTGCAAAGCGTTTTCAGCGTGTGCGGCGCGAAGCGCGGAAAGATTCTCTTCCGATTTGCGCGCTTCGTTTGTCGCTTCTCGAAACGATTTGTCTTTTTCGGCAACTTGCGAAAAAATTGCACGTTCCGTCTTTGTCGCCTCTTCCAAATTCCGGTCTAGTTCGCCGACGAGTTCTGTTAAATGCCTGCCTTCGGCGGCGAATAGATGGCGGAGAAGCGCGCGAAACTCTTCACGCATAATTTTGTAGCGTCGCGTTTTTGCCGCTTGACGGTGCAATCCGTTTGCTTGTTTTTCGATTTCCGCAACTATGTCGGAGATGCGGCTCAGATTTGTTTTCGCTGATTCGAGCCGCGTTTCGGCGGCGCGCTGGCGTGTTCTGAATTTGGAAATTCCGGCAGCTTCTTCGATTAAATTTCGTCTGTCCGAAGGTTTTGAAGACAAAATTTGTCCGATTTTCCCTTGTTCGATTAGAGCGTAATGCGCTCCCGACAATCCGGTTCCGGCAAACAAATCCTGAATATCGCGCAGGCGGCAGGATTTTCCGTTTAATTGATATTCGCTTTCACCGGAAAGATACAACCGGCGCGTTACCGAGACGGCTTCGCCGGGTGCGAAATCGAGCGCGAAGCTGCGCGGCTTCCAATGTCGTTTTGTTTTTATTTTCTTCTGAACCGTTTGAATCGAACCGACTTGCGCGGCTTGCGCCAATTCAGCGGTAAGTGGTGAGTTGTAAGTGGTAAGTTCGTCGGTTGTCGTTTCCGAGGCGGCGTCTTCCGTTTCGGGTTCGTCTAAAATTATGGATTTTTCGTCGAGTTCGCCTAATACTTCGTCGATGTCGCTTAAATCCTCTTCGTCACTCGCAAATTCAAATTCTTCATCACGAACCAGATGCAGCACAACTTCCGCCATTCCCGAAGATTTCCGACGGCTTGTGCCTTGAAAAACAACGTCTTTCATTTCTTCGCCGCGCAGAGATTTTGCGCGCTGCTCGCCCAAAACCCAGGCAATCGCGTCGCTGACATTGCTTTTCCCGCAACCGTTCGGTCCGACGACCGCCGTTATTCCGTTGCCGGTAAAAACAATTTCCGTGTAGTCGGCAAAAGACTTAAAGCCCGTAATTTCGAGACGCTGAAGTTTGAACATTTTATAGTGCGTTTGATTTGGAGAGCAAGCACTATATTTTGTTAATTTTGCTCTTTGAAGTCAAACGTAAATCAATTACGACTTTTATTTATCAAATTTCAGAATGAAAAAGACGAGACTGCTTGTGAAAAACAATCTCGCCAAAAGTTAAAGTTTAAGTTTTATTTTAGAAATCCAATCTGATTCCGAGCCGAATCGTGCGTGGACGAGACGTGCGCTGCGGAACAAGAAAGTTTTCTTCAAAACTAAGGCGCTGTTCGGTGTTAGTCGGATTGAAATTGATAAATTCCGAGCCGAAAGTAAATACGGTTGAGTTAAACACATTACCAATCTCGACATTCGGTCGCAGTCGCAAGCGTTCCGTAAAACGAAACGTCCGGCTGATGTTCAAATCAAACAGAAAAAGTCCCGGACCAGTTCCGGCGTTGCGCGGCAGATTTCCCGAACTGCCGATTGGAGCAAACGTGAATTGGCTGAAAATATCTTGTGGAAAAGTCGTGCCGCGCGCGCGGAAGCGAAGGTCGTCCAGATTGCCGCTGAAATTCGGACGGTCGGTCGAAACTTCATCGAGATTGCGGTCATTTGCCGTACCTGTTCCGCTTGAAATATTAAACGGCGCGCTTGAGCCGAGCCGCAGAAGCGGTGAGAAGTCCAAACCGCCTAACCAATTGGGTGTTTCAAATGTGCCGGAGAACGCAAAACGGTGTCGGCGGTCTTGGACGGAGCGTGTAAAATCTCCTCTGAAATTAAAAATATCCTGCGGATTACTGGTATTGACAATTCCATCATCTTCTAATTTAGAAAGAGTATAAACGGCGCGAAACGACGCGCTGAATCCGCTGCCAAGTTTGCTCAAGCGGCGGCGCAATTCAACGGTCAAACCGTTATAAACGGCACTTCCGGTTGATGCAACCTGGTCAATCTGAGTCGGAAATCCGGGACCGAGTCTACGTCCGAGCGCTTCCAATACCGCTCTGGCACGGGCGATTGGCGTTCCTGCAGCGGTGGAAGGATTGCGCGAAGCAAGATTTACAGTCGTTACAGTGCCTGCCGTCGATGTTCCAACCAGGTCAGTCGGGTCGCCGTTGACGAAGCGAAGCGTCGGACTGCTGAAACCATTTACAAGAAAATCATTGTAGTCGCGGAATCCGGTCGGCAGATTATAAGGATTGGCATTAAATTCACGGAAAAGCCGCACGGTTTTATTATAAGTATAATTTGTTTCAAATACGAACCGGTTAGCGATTTCACGCTCAAATCCGACATTAAACTGATAACTTTCTGGAACTTTCAAAGTCGGGTCAATGCGCCGAAGATTGTTGGCGGGCGTTGAGAATCCGGTTTGTGTTGCCGACAATACACCGGCTTGCCTGAGTTGTGTTTCAATGGCGACGAGTTCATCGCGCGACAAAGGATCCGGAAAAGCAACGCGCCGGAGAACCTGACAACGCCCATTATTGTATTCGGCATCTGCCGGATTGTAACAGCGAAAATTTTGACTGGTTGCAAATCCTGCAACGGCGATAGAGTTCGTGTTATAACTCTGGCGTGTTTCAGTCAAATTTGCGTCGTCGAATGTGCGAAGCAGAATGCGGTTATAAAAAATACCGCCGCCGATGCGAAAAACGCCTTTGCCGTCCTTAAACGGAGCGTAAGCAATAGCCGCGCGCGGTCCGAAGTTGTTTTTATCTCCGATAATAGTTTCTCTTTCGTAGCGCAAACCCAGACTCACGGTCAGATTTGGAAGCGCGCGCCATTCGTCCTGAAAAAATATCCCGTAATAAGTGTTGTCCTGTCCGGTTTGTCTGCCGAAGTTCCGACGATACTGCGTAACATTGTTATTGAGAAAAAGATTGACCGTTTGGAAATTGAAAGTGCCGGTTGCATCCTGTAAATCGAGAAAATCCGATTTGATATTTTGCACATCAGCGCCGAATTTTAAGGAGTGATTACCCGTTACGGCGTTAAGCGTCTCTTGAAATTGGTAGCGTGTTTCTTTTCGAGTGCCGGGAAAACTGAAATTACTCGCAGTTGTCGAGTTTCCGGCAATCAAAGTTCCGCTTCGGCTGTCTTCGCCGCTTAAAGTGTCGGCTAAAGTAATAAGAACAACCGGGTCAAGCGGATTAGTCGCAGCGAATGTCGGCTCAAAACGTGAAAACTGAAAACGGAACTGATTGACTAATTTTGAAGTGAAAACGTAATTGTCGGTGAATTTGTAAGCATCGGTATCGCGTTTCGGTCCTAAAAGCGTTTCTTCGAGACGACTGGTAGCGGTGCGAAATTGGCGTGTATTCTGCGAAGTGCCATACTCGAAATTAAAGGTAACATTGTGTTTATCGGTAAAATTATGGTCAATTCTGGTTGAAAAAAGATGTTTGCGCGAAGGTGTCGGAACCGTTTGTGTAAACGGCGCAAATTGAGCGACCGGATTGTTGGGAAATCCCGACGGAGGCAATTCGGTGCGCGGTGTGCCGCCGTTTGAAACAGGCAGAGCAAAATTCGGATTTTGCAGAACCGGAACGAGCGTATCGATAAATGTCGTATCCTGAAGATTGTTAAATTCGTAAGACGTAAAGAAAAAGGTTTTGTTTTTGAAATAACCGAAAGGAATTGGACCGCCAAACGTAAAGCCCGGATTATATTCGGTAAACGGCAAACGCTCCAAGCCGCGCCGGTTGTTATTAAAAGTATTGGCATTCAAAGCGTCGTCCCGGTAATACAAATAAGCGCGTCCGCGAAACTTTTTCGTTCCGCCGCGTGTTCTCAAGTTCACGCGCCCGCCGGAAGCGCGTCCGTATTCGGCTGAAAATTGATTGGTGATAACCTGAACTTCGGCGATTGAATCAATTGAAGGCTGGAAACGGTCTTGAGCAAGTCGGTCATCGTTATTGTCCAAACCGTCAATTGTTAAATTATTTGAGTAAGCCGCGCCGCCGGATAATGAAAAAATACCTGCTTCGGTCGGAGACGGGCGCGGGTCATTGGTCGAATCGCCACCGTTGCGGGCGCGGTCTTCAGCAGCATTACGGACGGAAAGCGGTTCTTCCGCTACGCCGACCCAATGTAAAAACAAAATCAAGCGGCGAGCGTGTATTATTCGGAAGCTCTTCGATTTCTCGCTGCGTAACCGTTCCGCCGACGACCGTGCGCGTCGTATCGACGGGCGATGAATCCTCTTCAATTGTAATGGTTTGCTCCGCCGTTACGCCTGCGGGTGAAAGCGAGAAGTTAAGTTGAACGTTTTGTCCGGCAATCGTTACTAGATTCGTTTTTTCCTGAATCCCGAAACCTTGTGAAGTGGATTTAACCGCATAAGTTCCGGGCTGAAGTTCCACAAAGCGGTAGCGACCATCTTCATTAGTGGTAACTGTTCGTTCCACTTGGGTTTCAATAAGAGTTGCCGTTACCGTCGCGCCGACGATTGGCAGATTGTTCGTATCGACAACCTTTCCGCTAATGGTTACATCATCGAGGTCTTGGGCAAAAGCTGAGGCGGTAAAAACCAGAAACGATAGACAAAAGACGGACAAAAAAGGCAAAAGCTTTCCGAATACACTTTTCATTATACTTCTCCTGAAATTTTTTTGAAGGGATTTTGGAAAAAAAACTATTCTGTCTTAAAAAAGTCTTTATGTAAAGAGAAAAGGGGAAAAGCAATGTGAACAAATGATGAATTATTCATCGTTTTGATTAAAATGATTAACCTTGATGACGGTTGAGCGCGAAATCGGAATCAGCGCTTCCGAATCGAGGAGCATCTCGCCTTTTTGTGAAAACTCGTCGGCGTGCGTGTGCAGATATTGGAGAAAACGTTCAAACTCGCGCTGCATTCCGTTCATCTTCTCGCGCATATTGAGAATAATTTCGACGCCTGCCAAATTAACACCCATATCGCGTGTGAGAGCCAAAATTATTTCCAGCCGTTCAAGGTCGGTGTCGGCGTAAAGCCGCGTGTTGCCTTCCGAACGAGAAGGTTTCAGCAAGCCTTCACGTTCATAAAGCCTCAGCGTTTGCGGGTGAATCTCGAAAAGCTCGGCAACCGCGCTGATTGTGTATGTTTTTACTTTCCTTTTCATTTATCATTTACCATTTATCATTTATCATTTGAAGTCGATTTTTCTCGGTAAATGATAAATGATAAATGTTGAATGTTATTCCAAACCCATCGCCCGTCGCGGATTTTCCGCGTTTGCCTTTTCAAACTGACGCAAAATTTCTTTCGTCTCTTCGCTGATAATATTCGGCAGATTTATTTTTACCTCAATAAATTCGTCGCCGCGCAGTTCGGGATTTCGCAGAGAAGGAAAACCGCGTTCACGCAGACGGAATTTCTGCCCGCTTTGCGTTCCGGCAGGAATTTTCAAATGCGCTTTGCCTTCGACGGTCGGGACTTCGATTTTTGCGCCGAGCGCCGCTTCCGGCAAAGTTATCGGCACTGTTACGAAAATGTTTTCGCCCTTTCGCGTAAAGTATTTATGTTTACCGACGTTTGTAATAATAAACAAATCTCCGGGCGGGGCGCTTAGGCGTCCGCCTTGACCTTTTTTCGGTATTCGTACGCGCGAGCCAGTGTCAACACCAGCCGGAATGCGCACTTTTACCTGTTCGGTTTTCGGCGTTACGCCTTTGCCATTGCACTGCGAACAAGGCGGACGCCGCCGTCCCGTTCCCTCGCAGTCAGGACAAAACTGCATTCGTCCGCCGCCTTTTTGTACTTGCCCGGAACCTTTGCAGGTCGAGCAAACAACGACCGCGCCGCCTGTGTCGCCCGCGCCCTGGCAGCGCGAACATTGTTCCGAGCGATTGACCGTGATGTTTGTGGTCAAACCGTTAAAAGATTCTTCAAAACTCAGACCGAGCGGAATTTCAATATCTTTGCCTTTCTGCGGCTGCGGGCGCGGCAGCTCCGGTTCGCGTTTTGCGCTTGCTCCGCCGCCGAAAAGGTCTGAGAAAATATCACGAAAGCTCGAACCGCCACCGCTTCCGCCCGGCTCGAAATTAAAGCCGGAAAAATCGAACCCGGCGCCACCTGCCGCACCGCTTGCCGTTCCGTAAGACGAATTAATGTCCAAATTGTCAGCGTAGTAACCGAAGCGGTCGAAAACCTTACGTTTTTTCTCGTCCGAGAGAACGTCGTTGGCTTCCTGGATTTGTTTGAACTTTTCCTCGGCGGCTTTATCGTTCGGGTTTACGTCCGGATGATATTTCCTCGCCAATTTGCGATACGCCTTTTTTATTTCGTCCGCTTTAGCGTCTTTTTTTACGCCGAGTATTTCGTAATAATCTTTTTTTGCCATTAGTGAACGGTGGGTTGTGAACGGCAAGTGCTGAATTAGTAAGTTTCTCACTTGGCATTCAGCACTTGCCACTCACTGCTATCAACTATTTCTTGTCTTCGTCAACATCTACATATTCGGCGTCAATGACATTATCATCGCCCGAAGCAGCCGAAGATGTCGCGTCGCCGCTTGCCGCGCCCGCTGAAGACGCTTGTTCGCTGCCTTCCGTCGTTGCGCCGCCCTGAGCGGTCTGGCTGTAAAGCACTTCAGCGAGTTTGTGCGAAGCCGTCTGCAAGCGTTCAAACGCAGTATTCATCGCGTCTGCATCGGTTCCGGCAAGAGCAGTTTTCGATTCCGATATTGCCGTTTCGAGTTCGCTCGCTGCGCCTGCGTCGAGTTTGTCTTTATTTTCGTTGAATGTTTTTTCAACGCTGTAAGTCAAACCGTCCAGACGGTTGCGCGCTTCGATTTCGGCTTTTTTCTTTTCGTCTTCGCCGGCGTGTGATTCGGCGTCTTTCATCATTTTGTCGATTTCTTCTTTCGACAAACCGCTCGATGCCGTAATCGTTATTTTCTGCTCGCGTCCGGTTCCGACATCTTTTGCCGAAACGTTGACGATGCCGTTGGCGTCAATATCGAATGTTACTTCGACTTGCGGAACGCCGCGCGGCGCGGGCGGAATGCCGACTAGATGAAACTTGCCGAGCGTTTTGTTGTCCGTCGCCAAAGGTCTTTCGCCTTGAAGAACGTGAACTTCGACCGACGTTTGATTATCCGAAGCCGTCGAAAAAATTTCCGATTTTCTGGTAGGAATTGTCGTGTTGCGCTGTATCATCTGCGTCAGTACGCCGCCCAGAGTTTCGATGCCCAAAGTCAGAGGCGTTACGTCGAGCAGTAGAATATCGGTTTTTTCCCCGGACAAAACGCTTGCCTGGACAGCCGCGCCAACGGCGACAACTTCGTCCGGGTTGACAGATTTGTTCGTGTCTTTACCGAAAAACTCCTTGACCATTTCCTGAACTTTCGGGATACGCGTCGAACCGCCGACCAGTACAACTTCATCGATATCTTTCGCCGAAATTCCGGCGTCTTTTATCGCTTGCTCGACAGGCGGCATCAGGCGTTTCAAAAGCGGCTCGACGAGTTGTTCAAATTTCGAGCGCGTCAATTTCATCACCAAATGTTTCGGACCGGAGGCGTCAGCCGTGATAAACGGCAAGTTGATTTCCGTTTCCATAGCGGTTGAAAGTTCGACTTTCGCTTTTTCCGCCGCTTCTTTTAAGCGCTGCAAAGCCATTTTGTCAGCCGTCAAATCTATGCCCTGGTCTCGTTTGAATTCTTCGATAATCCATTTAATCAAAACTTCATCAACATCGTCGCCGCCTAAATGCGTGTCGCCGTTAGTGGATTTCACTTCGACGACGCCTTCGCCGACTTCCAAAACGGAAATATCAAAAGTTCCGCCGCCGAAGTCAAAAACCGCAATCGTTTCGTCTTTCTTTTTGTCCAAACCATAAGCAAGAGCAGCAGCCGTCGGTTCGTTGACGATTCGCATCACTTCAAGACCGGCAATTTTGCCTGCATCTTTCGTCGCCTGGCGCTGCGCATCATTAAAATATGCCGGAACGGTGATAACCGCCTGGTCAACTTTTTGTCCCAGATAATCTTCCGCCGATTGTTTCAACTTCTGCAAAACCATCGCCGCAATCTCCGGCGGGCTGTATTGTTTGTCGCCGGCATCAATACGAACATCGCCGTTGCCGGCTTTTTCGACTTTATACGGCACTTGTTTGATTTCGCCGGTTACTTCGTCAAAACGGCGTCCCATAAATCGCTTTATCGAATAAAGCGTATTCTCAGGATTTGTAACCGATTGACGTTTAGCGACTTGCCCGACCAGACGATTGCCGTCCTTTGTAAATGCAACAACCGAAGGAGTCGTGCGTCCGCCCTCAGAATTTGTAATAACCACCGGCTCGCCGCCTTCCATAACTGCGACAACCGAGTTTGTCGTTCCCAAATCAATTCCTATAATTTTGCCCATCCTAAAATCTCCCTTTATTGAAATTACTATGCTATCGTTTGCTTATAAAAGTTTTTACAGCTTGTCTTGAGTTAAAAACGATTATAAGATATGAGTGAGTTTCTGTCAACTTTAATTGAGCGGAGAAATATAAGATATTTTATAATTCAGAAGTTACCTTTTTTGCATCTTTTTCTTTCATCAAACGCGCCACAAAAAAAACGTAATGAATACCGGAAAAGACTGCTAATGCGGTAACAGTTGTATAGACGGTTGGGAGAAAAAAACTTTGCAGAGATGGTATAACGGCAGCGAGCAAAATTAAACCGACGCCGAAAACTTGAACGAGCGTGCTTAATTTACCAAGCTGAGACGGTTGGAAGCCGCGAAAACCCGTAATAATAAAAATAGCGGCGGCAACAGCGATGATTAGAATATCACGCCCGATGACGGCGGCTGTAACCCAAAACGGAACAGGCAAATGACGCGTCGGCGGAAAAATATTCGGCAGCGTTAAGATAACAAAAGTGGTCGTCATCAAGAGTTTATCGGCAATTGGGTCGAGGATTGTGCCTAATTCGGATTCCTGATTAAGGTGACGCGCGACAAAACCATCAATGCCGTCGGATGCGCCTGCAATTATAAAAACGAGCAAAGCCCAACCGCTGTAGCCGTAAAATAAAAGGCTGGCAAAAAGAGGAATCAAAGCCATTCGCAGAAAGGTAAGCAGATTTGGAATGGTGATTACGTTTGAAGTCATTTTCAATAAATTACGAATTAAAAATTACAAATTTGTCAGTCTTATTTCGTAATTCGTAATTTTTGCTAATTGCATCTTAGTTCAATATGTGAAATCTCCGGCGGACATCCGTAACGAATCGGCAGAACAACTGTGCCGATACCGCGTGTAATGTAAATTTGGGTTGTTTTGCGCCGATATAATCCATTTTTTAGTTTACGGCGCGGCAAAATTTTTTTGTCTTCGTCTCGGAGTTTTATTTGTCCGCCGTGCGTGTGACCGCTGAACATTAAATCGACTGAAGCGCGGGCGGCGCGATACAAAATTTTCGGATTATGTGCTAGAAGCATTTTCATTTCGTCGGGAAAAGAACCGCGCAGCGCGGCGCGTAAATCGGTCTTCCCGACCATATAATCGTCAACGCCGCACAGCCAAAAAGATACGCCGCGAGCGTGGAAACGAAAACCTTCGTTGTTTAAAACCCTTATATTTTCGCCGCGCAACAAATCCGCCACCAGTTCCGCGTTTGTCCAGTGGTCGTGATTTCCCAGACAGGCGTAGCTGCCGAACTCGGATTCTAATTTTCCCAAAACTTTCGCCATCGGCGCGATGTATTCGGTTTCGTGCGAAACGAAATCGCCTGTCAAAACAAACATATCAGGCTTTAATCGATTGGATATTTCAATGGCGCGCGCAATATGTTCAATATCCGTAAACGGGCTGTGATGAATGTCCGACAAATGAACCAGCCGAAAACCGTCCAGATTTTTCGGCAGCCGCCCAAGACGAATCGTAACTTGTTCAACCGTCAAGGTTTCCGCTTCATTTAGAGCATAACGCGCAACTTGCGAAAAATTACCGGCTAAATCGCGCAGAGGCGTATTGGAGGCGACTGCAGTCCAGATTTTTCGGCAGCCGCCCAAGACGAATCGTAACTTGTTCAACCGTCAAGGTTTCCGCTTCATTTAGAGCATAACGCGCAACTTGCGAAAAATTACCGGCTAAATCGCGCAGAGGCGTATTGGAGGCGACTGCAGAAGAAAATTTCTTGCTCAGTCTTGCTTTTTCTGTTCCGGCAAACTTCATAAATAACTCCGTCACGACGATTTTAGAAGATTATACGTTTCTCAAAGACGAAAAGTCTATGTTCGTTTTGAAACCAAAGCACAACATCAAATTTACTTTATAATTTTGCCGAAAATCTTTTCGTTTTCAAAAATTGGTAAAAACTACCGGTTGCTCGAAACCGATAATTCAATTTGGGAAAACTTTCGTTGGCTGAGATGAAATTTGTTAAGATAAAAACGGTTTTTTATTATTGTAATTTCTAACATTTTCCGATGGATTCGATAAACGTCGCATCTCTGGTCAATCTTTTGGGCTTTACGGTTGGAGTCGCGCTGTACGCACTTCTGCTGGCGATGGTTGTGCGTCACCGCAAAACGAAAAAACGCTTTTCGTTTGATTTACTGCTTTTGACGACCGCCGTTTTGGGTCTTTTGTGGAACGTCGGCGAGCTTTCGGTTTTTATTTGGAAAGATTTCGGTGCTGCGCGAGTTTCGCCGGTTTTACTGGCGATTTCATATTCCGCGCTCGGTTTTCTACCGTCGGTTGTCGTTCATTCAGCGTGGAAAAATTCTGAAAACGAAGATACAAGCGTGCGCTGGCTGACATTTTCGGCGTACGCCCTGAGCATTTTTGCGAGTTTACTTCATTTTCAATCGGCGATTTTCTCAAACGCCGCGCCATCGGCTCTCGCTCTGCAAATTTTAACTTTCGGCGCGCTGGCTTTGCTTGTCGGTCTGCTGATTTTCGCCTTTCGTCAGACCCTCAATAAAAAAGCGATTTGGATTACGGCACTGCTCGTTTTCGCGGTTTCGGCTTTGCATTTAAGCTCGCAGGCGGAAGAAACTTCGTGGTTTGTCGAACTCGTCGCGCACCAATCTTCATTACCGCTCGCATTGGCGATTCTGTTGCAGGATTATCGCTTTGCCTTTGCAGATTTGTTTCTAAAACGCGCTCTGTCGCTGCTTCTGCTGGCTTCGCTCGCGTTCGGGCTTTATGTTTATGTTGCCGTTCCTCTGCTCGCCTGGCACGAATCGCACGACCGGAATGACGTGGCGGCGGCAGTATTGGTTCTTAGTTTGTGGATGACGACGGCTTTGATTTATCCGCAACTCCACAAATTTGCGGTTTGGCTGGTCGATAAAATCATTTTGCGGCGCGCAAATTATGAAGAACTTGAAAGGGAAATCGCGCGGGCGATTGAAAAGCAAAACGATGCGAAAGCGGTTTTAGACGAAGTTTGCGGAAAACTAGCGACGAGTTTGACGGCGGCAGAAGCTAAATGGAACGAGCTAGGGCAAAATGAAACAAAAACTAATTTGCCGGCGGTAAATTTCACGACGCGCAACGCGGAGATTTTCGTGCCAACGACTGAAAAACCGTTTTATGAAATTTGTCTGAATAATTTTACGGGCGGCAGAAATCTTCTGTCCGACGAGATTCGAATGCTCGAAGCCGTCGGGCTGCTTGCGGCGCGGCGCATCGACAATCTGCGCGCGGCGCACGAGCGATACAACCAGGAAATTCAGGCGCGGGAATTTTCAAAGCTCGCCACTGAAGCGCAGCTTCGCGCTCTGCGGGCGCAGATAAACCCGCATTTTCTTTTTAACGCGCTGACGACAATCGGTTTTTTGATAAACGCCGCGCCGGAAAAAGCGTTTGCAACCTTGATGAAGCTGACGCAGCTTCTTCGCGGAATCTTGCGCGCGAGCGGCGAGTTCTCAACTTTGGGCGAAGAGCTCGAACTTATCGAATCGTATCTTGAAATCGAACGCGCCCGTTTTGAAGAACGCCTGACGGTCGAAATCGACGTGCCGCCCGAGCTTTACCGTTTGAAAATCCCGTCGCTGATTTTGCAGCCTTTGGTCGAAAACGCTGTAAAACACGGTATCTCAAATTCAAAACGCGGCGGCGAAGTGCGAATCTCGGCTCGAATCGACCGGGAGTATAACTTAATTCTCGAAGTCGCCGACACGGGCGCCGGTTTTAACGAAGCAAATCTGATTCGCGGTATCGGTCTGAGCAACGTCGAAAGCCGTCTGCAATCATATTTCGGCGCGTCGGCACGTTTATCTCTAATCAAACAACCGGCGGGCGGCGCGATTGCCCGTATAATTTTTCCGGTCGAAGAAAAAATATCCGTTTCGGCGGGTAAGAATTTATGAAACTGAGAATTGTCATTGCCGACGACGAGCGACCGGCGCGAATGTTTTTGAAGAATCTGCTCACGCAGTTTGAAGATGTCGAACTTGTCGGCGAAGCTGAAAACGGCGCGGAAGCAATTGAGTTAATCGAAAAACACAAGCCGGATTTGGCGTTGCTCGATTTGCAGATGCCGGAAGTTTCCGGTTTAGAAGCGGTCAAACTCGTTAAAAAAAGATGTTTGCCGCTCATCGCCTTCGTTACCGCTCACGATGAATTTGCTGTGCAGGCATTTGAACTCAACGCAATCGATTATCTTCTCAAACCGATTGAACGAGCGCGTCTGCGCGAAACTTTGAACCGCGCTTCGGAGCGTCTCGACCAGGCGGATTTTCAAGCAAGCGAAGCCGAACGGCTGCAAAAGGTTGCGGAAACTTACGATGAGTTAAAGAAACCCGAATTTCTGGAAAGAATTCCCGTCCGCGCGCGCGATGAAATTCTGCTCGTCCCGACGCGTGAAATCGCGTCCGTCGTTGCCGACGGCGAGCTTCTTCACATCACAAATCTAAACAACAAAAGATTCGTTATCAATCATCGCCTAAAAGATTTGGAAGCGCGGCTCGCGCCGGAAAAATTCGTCCGCCTGTCGCGCGGTGCGCTCGTTAATACAGACGCAATAACAAAAATCAGCCCGCTACCCGGCGGAACTTATCTCATAACTTTAAAAAACAATCAAGAGATTGCTTCGAGCCGCCTGCAGTCACGGATTCTGCGTGAGCGATTATTTAAACTTTAATCAAGGCTTCATCATGCAATTTTGTTGCGGTCAATGTTGAAATTCATTGCCGTTTATCCGTTTAAAAAACCGTTTGTCATCAATAAACAACCGCTCGTTGAAAAGTCATCCGTCCTTTTTTATTTGCCCCGCCAAAAGCGTTAATCTTTAATCTGTAAATCTTTATTTAAGGTAATCTTTTAGGGCTATATGCAAAAAATCACTCGTTCATTTTTAACAACTGTATTTTTATTTCTGCTAACATCACTGTCGGTTTTGGCTCAAGCGAGCGGCACGATTAGCGGGCGAGTTACCTATACGGAAAATCAAACTCCGCTGCACGACGCGCGGGTGCAAATCGTTCAACTAAAACTTTCGGCGGCAACGGACGACAACGGAAATTATAAATTTGAAAACATTCCTGCCGGACGCTACACGATTCAGGCGCAAAATGACGGCTTTTCCACTTCCGCCGCAACGGTTGTTTTATCGGCGGGCGCAAATTCGACGGTTGATTTTTCCCTGCAAATCGGCGGCATCAAAGAACAGGTTACGGTTACGGCGAGCGGCGCAGAAGTGTCAACATTTGATTCGTTTCAATCGGTCAGCACGCTCGGCGCAAACGAAATCGTGCAGAGAAACTCGACATCTATCGGTGAAGTTTTGGAACGCGAGCCGGGCGTTGCCAAACGCTCATTCGGTCCCGGCACGGCGCGCCCCGTTATTCGCGGTTTCGACGGCGACAGAGTTTTGGTTTTGCAAAACGGCGTGCGCGTCGGCTCGATCGGTTCGGGTTCGGGCGACCACGGCGAGCCGATTGACCCGCTCAGCGTCGAACGCTTGGAAGTCGTCAAAGGTCCCGCAACCTTGCTTTACGGCAGCAGCGCAATCGGCGGCGTAGTCAACGCGATCGGTCAGGAAGACGATGACAAACATCCGGGAATTCGCGGCTCGTTCACTGCGCTCGCGGGAACGAACAACAAACAAGCCGGAGTCAGCGGCAACGTCGAATACGGTTATAAAAACTGGCTTTTCTTCGGCAACGGGAGCGGACAACGCGCAAGTGATTATTTTACGCCGCTCGGCAGAGTTCCGAATTCCGCGTCGCGTTCAATCAACGGTTCGGGAGGTCTCGGCTATTTTGCCGACAAAGGCTTTGTTCGCGCCAGTTACAATTATTACACTTCGCGTTACGGCGTTCCTTTCGCGGGTCTTATCGAATCGGGCGGCGAGAGCAACGACGAAGAAATCGATTTGAAACTGCGGCGGCATAACTTCCGCGTCAACGCCGGTTTCCGCGACGTAAATTCGTTTGTGACGAGCGGCAATTTTAAGGTGGATTACACGGATTATCGCCATAACGAACTTGCCGACAACGTCATCGGAACGCAGTTTGACAACGACACTTTTTCGTATCGCGGACTTTTCGAGCAGAAAAAATACGGCAAACTTACGGGACGTTTCGGTTTTGAAGACTTCAACCGCAACTTTTTGAACACGGGCGAAGAACTTCTGGTTGACGGCAGAGTCAAACAAAATATGTTTTCCGTCTTTGGGTTGGAAGAATTGGATTTCGGACGTGTTAGCTTTCAATTCGGCGCTAGAGTCGAAAAAAACAATTACTGCGCCGACAACCCCGATTTTCTCGACCGCGATTTTACAGGACTTTCGGGCGCGGCGGGCATTCGCGTAAGACTTTGGGAAGGCGGCGCATTTGTTTCCAATTACTCAAATTCGTATCGCGCGCCGGCGCTCGAAGAACTTTACAATAACGGTCCGCACGTCGGCACGATTTCCTTTGAAGTAGGAAATCAAAACCTCAAACGCGAGCGTTCAAACGGCATTGATTTCGGCGTGCGGCATACGTCAAACCGTTTTCGTTTCGACGCGAGCGCTTATTATTACCGTCTCAAAGATTTCATTTATTTCGCGTTCGCCGACCTCGACGGCGACGGTATTATCGACCGCGAAGACGGTTTGCCGCTCTCGTTTTATTCGCAGGGCAACAGCCGTTATGTCGGCGCGGAAGTCAATCTCGACACGGACATAAATAAATACGTCAACTTTTTCTTTACCGCCGATGTCGTTCGCGCCAAATTGACGAGCGAAGATTTAAATTTGCCGCGCATTCCGCCGAGCCGCGCACGAATTGGTTTGGAATTGAAATACAAAAATTTGAGCGTCAGACCGGAAGCGGTTTTTGCGGGCGAGCAGAATCGGCTTTACCCACTCGAAACACGCACGGCGGGTTACGGATTATTCAACGTCGCGGCTTCATATATCATCGGACGCGACCATTACGCGCACGTCTTCGGCGTGAGCGCTTACAATTTGTTCGACAAGGAATATCGAAATCATCTGTCGTTTATCAAAGAACTCGCGCCGGAAATCGGGCGCGGCGTGCGCTTTAATTACACGATTCGGTTTTTCTAAAAGGGCTGTCAAAAATACAAAATAAAATTTCATTTTTAACCGAAATGAAAAATAATCAAAATAAAGAAGAGCAGTTTTTACGACTGCTTTTTTTTATCCAGAACTTTTCCGGTCGGTTGAATTAACCGGCAAAATTTTCGCCCGACGAGTAAAATTTTAGATAAAAATTTTCTTTCCAAACCCCGAAAATTTCTGTATTCTTTCTTAAATGTCTTCAGAAATTGCAATTACATTAAGTTTATTGTTTCTCGCGCTTGTGCTTTTCGGCAGCGAGAAACTTCCCGTTGATGTTGTTGGGATTATTCTGGTTATCGGTTTGGTTTTGACCGGAATTTTAACCGTCAACGAAGGAGTTTCCGGTTTCGGCGACAACATCATCATAACCATCGCCGGACTCTTCGTTCTTACCGGCGGGCTAATAAAAACCGGTTTGGTCGATTTAATCGGGCGCAGGCTTTATCGCATTTCCGGTAACAACGAGCTTTTATTGACCGCTTTGATAATGAGCGTCGCCGCGATTTCCGCGTCTGTCTTGAAAAATACGACGACGACCGCGATGTTTGTTCCTGTTGTTTTAGGTTTGGCGACCCGCGCCAGGATTGCGCCGTCGAAACTTTTGATGCCGCTTGCCTTCGGCGCAATTTTGGGCGGAAGCTGCACGTTAATCGGCACTTCGACGAATCTGGCGGTCAGCAGCGCGATGCAGCGTTACGGGATGCCGCCGTTTTCGATGTTTGAATTAACGCAGGTCGGAATTTTCACCGTCATTTTCGGAATGTTTTATATGCTTCTCGTTGGCAGAAAACTGCTGCCGAATCGCGGCGGCGAAGAATCGCTGACCGAACAATATCACATCCGCGAATACGTTTCCGAAGTTCTGGTTTTGCCCGAATCGAACCTGGTCGGCAAAACGCTCGGTGAAGCGAATATCAATCTCGAACTCGATTTAAATGTTTTGGGAATTATCCGCGACAGCGAACAACGCATCGCACCGCGCCCTGACGAGCGCATCGAAGCGGGCGATTTGCTTATCGTCGAAGGCAAGCTCACCGATATTTTAAATATAAAATCCGAAGCCGGGCTAAAGATAAAATCGGATTTTGAATTCAACGATGCCACGCTCGAAGGCGGCGACATAGAGCTTTTTGAAGTAATGGTAATGCGCGATTCGCGGCTGGTCGGGCAAACTTTGAAAACTTTGAATTTTCGCAGAACATACGACTTAACCGTATTGGCAATCAACCGGCACGGCGAAACTTTTCTCGATAAAATCAGCAGTCTGAAATTAAAATTCGGCGATGTTTTTCTCGTTCAGGGCAAAAGAAAAACGATTGAGCCGTATGTCGTCGAAGGTGAACTGCTTCTGCTCGAAGATGTTTCGTCGGGAAGTATGCGGACGGAAAAACGCCGCTGGGCGATTGCCGCTTTCGGACTTTTTCTCGCGCTTTCGCTCTCCAAAGTCGTCATCGGCGTTGATGTTCCGCTGGCGATTGCCGTGCTTCTGGGAGTTCTGCTACTACTAGCGACAAAGACCGTGCGTTATTCGGAATTGTATTCACTGATAGATTTTCGTTTGCTGGTTTTGATTGCCTGTATGATGAGTTTCGGCGTGGCGATGGAAAAAACCGGAACTGATGTTTATCTTGCCGCTTTGATTCAAAATTATTTCGGGCAATACGGCGGAACTGCCGTGCTTGCGGGATTTTTTCTGCTGACGGTCGTGCTGACCCAACCAATGTCCAACCAAGCCGCAGCACTCGTCGTTCTGCCAATCGCCGTAAAAACCGCGCTCGCGCTCGGACTGAATCCGCGAACATTCGCCGTTGCCATAACTTACGCCGCTTCATTTTCCTTCATCACGCCGCTCGAACCTGCCTGTGTCCTCGTCTATACGCCGGGACGCTACCGTTTTATAGATTTCGTCAAAGTCGGCACTATTTTAACCGTCGTCGTGTTTATCGTCGCAATGGTTTTAGTTCCGATGTTCTGGAAACTCTAAAAATAATGCTAGACGATAAATGGTAAGTTCATTTAATCCAATTTTGTAATTGTAAATTAACGAACTTACCACTTACCGTTTACCACTATTCTTCCCGTTATTCTTCCACGCTCGCGGAAAGCTCGATTTTTACGGGAGATTTTTTGTTTGCCGCAACTTTTAGCGGAATTTGCCAGCGCAGGGTTTTTATCTTGCAAACGCCGGTGTTGTCTTCGCGGCAGTAGTAGAGCGTCAACTTCGCTTTCAAATTTGCTGAACCCGCGCCCATTGTTTGAAACGGGATGCTGAAGGGAAGTTTGGTGAATCTCTGTTTGGTGTTGGCAATTTTTACGTTTTTCCCCGTTGCAATCGTAATTTCGTAACTCTGCGGAGCAGTCGGATTCAAGTGAAAATCTTTGGGCAAATTAATTTGAAAATTTAACGAATTGGCGGAATTTGCGGAAACCATTTGAGCGGCGAGTTTGATTTCCGTCGAATCCGGTGAAATATTTTCGACTGCGTCGTTCATTACGGTCGACGGCGGCGTTAAGCCTTCGATTTTCAGCGTCGAAACCTCCTTTGTTTTCAAATTAACAACGCGAATCGCCTGATTATTCGTATCGGCAATAAAAAGTTTTCCGCCCGCAATACTCAAACCGGCAGGCTCGTAAAAACTCGGACTCGCGCCGTCCGTTTGTCCGGATTTGCCCGTCCCCAAAAATGTCGTAACCATGCGCTTTTCAGTATCGAGTTGTTTGATTTTGTGATTGTAAGTGTCGGCAATCAGAATTTTTCCGTCGTAAAGCGCAACGCCCAAAGGATGCTGCAACCGCACGTCGTCGCCCGCGCCGTCAAGGTCTCCGAACTCGAACAAATCGCCGCCGACCAATGTTTCGACCGTTTCTTTTTGAAAATCAATTTCGCGGATAATGTTAGACTCGGCATCGGCGACGAAAAGATTTTTGCCGTCCGAGACGATTCCCGAAGGCTGTGCGAAAGCCGATTCCTGAATTTTCCCGTCAAGCCGCGCTTCCGCCCGCGTTCCGGCATAAGGCTCAATCAGATTTTTCTCCAAATCCATCCGCCAAATCTGGTGCGAGCCAGCCATTGCAATGAACAAATTTTTTCCGACGACTTGCAAATCCCAAGGAGAGTTTATCGCAGTTGTCGCGGCATTTCCGCCCGAACCGTTAAAATCGTCGAGCTTGCCCGTTCCGGCAATCGTTTCAACCTTTTTTGTTTGCAGATTGACGCGCCGAATCAAATGATTTTCCGTGTCGGCAACATAAAGATTTTCGCCGTCTAATGCCAAACCTTGCGGGCGATTGAAACTCGCGCTTCCAAAATTGCCTTCGCTTGCCGCCGCGTTACCGTTGCCGATTGTCGTCTGAAGTTTGCCGTTTATGTCGGTAACGACGATGCGGTTGTGATTTGAATCCGAAATGAAAAGTCGATTAGATTTTTCGTCCGCTAAAACCTTGCCGGGAAAAGCGAGCGGTAAATTGCCGACTTTAGCGCGCTCCAATGCGAGTTTTATCGGTTGTTCATTGAGCAATCCTTTTTTGCGAAATTCTTCGACAGTTTGCCCAATCGCTTTATCGAGCGTTGCAAGTTGTCCTTCGCCGGAAACCTCTCCGACGACATAGCCGCTTGGGTCAATCAGCACCTGAGTAGGCCACGCGCGAACAGCATAAGCATCCCAGATTTTAAAATCCGCGTCGTTGACAATCGGATGCTCTAAACCATAGCGCAAAATAATTTTGCGGACGTTTTCCGTATTTTTTTCGTTCTCGAATTTGGCGGAATGAACGCCGATGACGACTAGATTTTTATCGTATTTGGCTTCGAGTTTTTTCAAGTCGGGAATGATATGAATGCAGTTAATACAACCATAAGTCCAGAAATCAAGTAGCACGACTTTGCCGCGTAAACCGGCAATCGAGAGCGGTTTGTCAGTGTTGAGCCAGCCTCTGTCGCCGACCAGTTCCGGTGCGCGAACCTTGGCTTGATACAACATTTTTGCGGCGAAAAGCGGCGACGCTGCCGCGCTGAAAATAAAAAACAGAAGAATTACTGCCGCGACGTTAAAATCCCGGGAAGAATAACAAATTAAGTTGCGGCTTTTTGAATGCAAAAATTGGAACGGTGAGCTTTTCGTTTTTCGTTTTTCATTTTCCATTTTTAAAATTTACCAATTAACTTTCCCTTCCTGCGAAGTGTCGATTTGTTTTAGCTCGACTCCTTCGTCGAAAAAGAAAATTTTCATTTGGTCGAACAAAAACTCGTGCGAATCCGGGTTCGAGATGTCAATGCCGAAATGATTGATAAGCTGTTTCTGCTTTTGCAGCCATTCCTGCCAGCAGTTCTTGCAAATCTCCTGACCGACTTTCTGTCCGAGTTCGGTCGGAATCGGCGCGTAACCGAGCGGTTCGTTCTTTTGCCCGCAGCGCGCGCACTTAAATTTATTATCCGAAAATAGAGCCATTTTATTTCACCTCAAATATATTCGTTAAATTTGGAGAATTAGATTTTGTTAATGGTTAGTTGTTTTCAATGTCGATGATTCAATTAACAAATTAATCATTAACCATTAACATCTTTTTGTGCTTTCCGAATTGCCTCCAAAACTTCGTCGTCTTTCGGACGAAAAAGGCTTACGGGTTGAACTTGATGATGGCGAACAACTCCGGTTTTATCAATCACGACGACGGCGCGAGCCGAGCGACCGGGAAGCCAGGATTTTGCATCGTAAAGTTTTGCAACTGCGCCGTTGTCGTCCGAAAGCAGCGTCAAAGGCAAATCGTGTTTTTCCGCAAAATCTTTGTGCGAAGCAGCCGAATCGGTCGAAATGCCGACGATTTCCGCGCCCGTCGCCGCATAATCCGCCCAATTGTCGCGCACCGAACACATCTGTTTTGTGCAAACCGGTGTATTATCGCCCGGATAAAAAAGCAAAACAACCGTTTTTCCTTTTCGGTCGGACAAATTCCAATTGTTTCCGCTGCCGTCCTTCAACGTAAAATCCGGTGCATTTTCCCCAATATTCATTATTGAACCTCGACTTATTTGATTAAATTATAACTCAAAGTCGAATTTTTTACGGCGATAATTTCCGCCGCGATGCTGACGGCGATTTCTTCAGGCGTTCGGCTGTTGATTGGCAGACCAACGGGAGCGCGAATTTTTTTTAATCTTTCCGGTGAAAAACCTTCACTTTCAAGATTTCTCAGCAAAGTTTTCATTTTCGCGCGACTACCTAGAACACCGAAATATTTGAATTCTTTATCGAGCAGTTTTCTAATAACTATTTCGTCGGTTTTAAATCCGAGTGTCATTACGACGACGAAATGATTTGCGCCCGACGGAATAAAATCGTCAATGTTTTCGTAGCTTTCGACAATTCGTTTTTCGTGAACGAATTTATTTTTGGCAAGCGTGTTGAGATTTGGTCGGTCGTCGAAAAGCGCGATATGAAAATCCATCTTCGAGACGAGTTCCGACAAGGCAAGAGCGCAATGCCCGCCGCCGACGATGAAAAGTTTATTTTTGAAACCGAGCTTTTCTTCAAACAGAAAATCATTTTCGCCTTTTCGCTCAAACCGAAAATCGAAATTGTCTTTCTGCCTTTCCTTAACCTGAAATTTGAGATTTGAGATTTGCAGAACCTTTGGTCGATAATTTTCGAGCGCGCGGATAATTTCCCTGACAGTTTTCAAATTCGAAGGGTTTAATGTGAAAAAAACAACCGTTTGCCTGCCCGAACAAATCATTCCGCTTTTGTTTTGCGAGTTTTTTTGATGAACCTGTTCGATAATTTCCGAATCAATTTTGAATTGTTCGTTTTGAATTTTTAATCTCGCTTGCCCGACAAGTCGAACTTCCATCACGCCGCCCCCGATGCTTCCGATTAAGCCGTCTTCGGCGACAATCATTTTAAAGCCTTGTCTGCCCGGACTGCTGCCCGAACTTTCCGCGGCAACGAGAAGCATTACCGATTCGTTTCGCTTTAATCTTTCGGCGGCGAATTGCCAGATTTCGAGTTCTTTGTTCATTGCCTCGAATTCGTGTTCGTTTGTAAATTCATCAAAAAAGTTCGGGCGTTTTTTTATTGCAGAATTGATAAATACTGTTTCCAGGCGCCGACATTTTCGGCGTATTTACTAGCCAAAACTGTGACGAGTTGTTTGATATGAGTCAAATCGTGAACCGCCCACGTCGCCAGCAATTGTTCGAGCGTTACTTCGCCGAGTTCGGGATGAATTCCTTTTAGCATCAGCTTTTCTTCGTCTAAATTCATTTCACGAAGCGTGATGAGATTTTTCGCCCGCAGCGCGGCGAAACTTTCAATCAGCTCGCTTAAAGTTTTGCCTTTTGATTTTTCAAATTGAGCGAAACGGTCAAACGGCTCAAACGTCAGATTTTCACCTTGAGAAAGAATAATTTCGGCTCGCGGAATCCAATCAATTTCCTCGCCGTGAATCAAATGTCCGACAATATCAAACGGACTCCAATTTTCGGAATCAGGCGCATTTTCTATCCAATCATTCGACAAATTTCCGAGCAAAGATTTGACGGTAACAGGCGTTTGCGAAAGTATTTCAACGGCTTGTTCTATTTGAAATTTCATAAATTTTTATCGCTTAAATTGTTAATGAAACGAAAATAAACTATTTTCCAGCCTTCATCTTTTTAAAATCTACCGCGTATAAATTCATCAAAACCTTTTCCGGCGTAAATGGTGCGTCGAAGGCAGGCGAATTTTCGTTGTTAAACGCTTTAACCGCATTACGAATCGCAAAATAAGCGCCGATGCCATACATCAAAGGCGGCTCGCCGACGGCTTTGGAATTAAAAATTGCAAGGTTTTCGCGCATCGTTTCGAGCGGTATAAATTCTATTGTTTTCGGCACGGAATAAATGTCTGGAATTTTGTAAGTCGAAAGCGCGTTTGAGCGCAGTTTTCCTTGCGCGTCATAGACGACTTCTTCCATCGTCATCCAGCCGATGCCCTGCACGATGCCGCCTTCGATTTGTCCGTAATCAATCGAAGTGTTCATCGAGTTGCCGAAATCGTGGCACGCCTTCACAAAATCAATTGTGTAGATTCCGCGAAGACAATCAACCGTCGCGCCGACGATTGCTGTGCCGTAGACGTGATATGCAAACGGATGACCGCTCGCTGTTCCCCAATCGAAATGAAGCCCGGCAGTTGCATAATGCGCGTGTTCGCTCATATTTACGCGCTGCATATGACCTTCGTTGACGAGCGTTACCCAATCCAAATCGGTGCTTTCGCCGTTGCGGAAAACAAAACCGTTTTCGATTGTAACGTCGTCTGCGCTTTGCGCTTCGACCAAATCCTTTGCCACATCTTTTAATCTTTTCAAAATCGTTTCGCAGGCAATCTGCGTGGCGTGTCCATTCAAATCGGCGGCGGCAGACGCGGCAGTCGGCGAAGTGTTTGCAATCCGCAGAGTGTTCGTCGTGTGAACTTTTATTCTGTCAATCGGCAAAGAAAAAACACACGCCGCGACTTGCGCGATTTTCGTGTTCACGCCTTGTCCCATTTCTACCGCGCCGGTTGAAACCGCGACGCTTCCGTCTGTATAAACGTGGACAAGCGCACGCGCTTGATTCATCGGCGTTTTCGTAAAAGAAATACCGAAACAAATCGGCATCAACGCGACACCTTTTTTGACGAATTTATTTTGTTGATTAAATTCGTCGGCTTCTTTTTGAAATTGTGCAAAATCGAATTTCTCGTTGGCTTGCGTCCAAGTCGTAACGGCTTCGCTTTCGGCAATCTGCCCGTAAGGAAATTTGTCGCCGTCGTTTATCAAATTTTTATTCTGAATTTCACTTGCCGAAACGTTCAATTTCTCAGCCGCGTGCGCAATTGCCGATTCAATTACAAACATTCCCTGCGGTCCGCCGAAGCCGCGAAACGCCGTGTTCGGCGGCAGATTCGTGCGGCAACTGTAAGCCGTCGCCGTAACATTCGGAACGAAATAAGCGTTCGTGCAGTGAAACAAAGTCCGTTCTAAAACCGGCGGCGACAAATCGGCGGACGCGCCCGCATTTTGATAAAACACAACTTCGTAAGCGACGATTTTTAAATCTTTATCGAGTCCGATTTTATAATCCGCCGAATATGGATTGCGCTTTCCCGTCATACGCATATCTTCCATTCGATGCAGCGCATATTTGACCGGACGTTTTGTTAATTGAGTTCCGACAGCGCACAATGCAGCCCAAGCATTTGCCTGGTCTTCCTTGCCGCCGAAAGCGCCGCCGAGTCTGGTGACGTCAACTTCAATTTGGTGCATAGGCAGCGCAGTAACACGCGAAACGCAGCGTTGCACGGCGGTCGGACCTTGCGTTGAAGAATAAACTTTTATTCCGCCCTGCTCGGTCGGAATCGAATACGCGCCCTGCGTTTCGATATAAAGATGTTCCTGCCCGTTCACATCGGCGCGACCTTCAAAAACATATTCGCAATCTTTGAAAGCCTCTTCAGCATCGCCCAATTTAAAATGTTTCGGCGGCACGATTAAATCGCCTTTCGCAAACGCAATTCGCGGGTCGGTTACGATTTCAAGCGGTTCGATTTCTGCCATAATTTTTTTAGCGGCGTGTCTGGCTTGCTCTTCGGTTTCCGCCAAAACGAGCGCCACCGGCATTCCTTGAAAATGAACTTCCGCATCAGCAAAAAGCGGCTCGTCCGGCAAAATTCCGCCGATTTGGTTTTCACCAATTAAATCTTTCGCCGTGATGATTTTTACCACACCTTCACTTTTTTCGGCTTCCGTCGTGTCGATACTTTTTAACTTGCCGTGCGCGACCGTCGAATCATAAACGCACGCGAACAGAGTTCCTTGAACCAAAGGAATGTCGTCCAAATAAATTGATTCGCCGCGCACGTGCGATTTTGAATCTACGTTTTTCATTCAATCTTTATAAACTTTACTGATAGTCAAATAATTCCACAAAATGTGCCGTAAAAAGTTGTCGCGCGAGCAATCTTTTATATTCCGCCGATCCGCGCACGTCAGAAATCGGGCTGATTTCTGATTGCAGAATTTCATTTGCTTCTAAAATCGTCGTATCGTTTATTTCTTTGCCACGCAGAAATTCGGAAGTCTTTCGCAGATATAAGGGAATCGGCGCAACGCCGCCCGCCGAAACGTGCGCGTTTGCTATTAAAGCATTTTCAACATTTAAAGAAATCGCCGTGTTGACCGAAGAAATATCCAGACAAGTTCGCTTGGAAACTTTCTCGAAATTAAAATGCGAAAAGTTTTTGCGAAAGCGGATTTTTGTAACGAATTCGTCGTCGGTTTTCGCCAGCTTTTTGTAACCGATATAAAACTCGCGCAAAGGAATTTCGCGCTCGTTGTTAAAAACAATTGTCGCATCGAGAGCCAGAAACCACGCCGTCATATCGCCAATCGGCGAAGCGTTGACAAAATTTCCGGCAAGCGTCGCCATATTGCGAATCGGCGTTGACGAGACAAGTTTCAGGTGCGCGTAAAGATTTGGAAAAATGCGTCGGAAAATTGGCGAAACCAGCAAATCCGTTACGACCGTTGACGCGCCGACTTCGATTGAATCGTTTGTTTCTTCGATAAATCTCAAATCCGAATCGTCGAAAAGATTCGCCGTTGTCGCGTCAACCATTTCTTCAGGATTTTGAACATATAAATCAGTTCCGCCACCGACGAACGATTTTCGATTTTCGATTTTCGTTCTCGACTTCTCGCTCGTGTATTGGTCTTCTGCACCATGTTTAGCATCGTGCGTTTGCGGACGATTTTCCGCTTCGTAAAATTCGTTTGTCGGTAAATCTTTCAAAGTTTCCAAACGATTTTTGATATCAGAAAAATAACCGGGAACAATTCCTTTTTCAGCTGCAAAACCAAGGCGTGATTGTTCGTTTTTCTGGTTTAAAATCTGCGTCAACTTTTCTGCCGCTCGTTCGATTGATTTGTAACCGGTGCAGCGACAGATATTTCCGTCAATTGAAGAAATTGCCGACTCGCAAGATTTTTCCGTCTCGTCAACGCAGAATCCGGTCAGCGACATCACAAAACCGACTGTGCAAAAGCCGCACTGCGTCCCCGATTCATCAACTATTGCCTGCTGAACTTCGGTTAATTCGCCGTCGGGTCGGTTGATGCCTTCGACGGTTACGATATGCTTGCCGCGCGCGTTTGATAAAGGCATCAGACACGAAGTCATAGAGAGATATTTGACCGAATTGCCGTTTAATTCCCCAACTAAAATCGTGCAAGCACCGCAATCGCCTTCGCGACAGCCGATTTTCGTACCCTTGAGATTTTTGTGATAGCGAACAAAATCCAAAACGGTCATTCCCGCAGGCAAATCTGTTTGGACAGGTTGGTTGTTGAGGACAAATTTAATCATTCAAAAATTAAACAGAAAAATTAAAACTTACGAATCAAAACAACGCCGATTGTTATCAGCGTTACGCCCAAAAGACGCGGTAAACTAATTTCTTTGATTGCGATACCGAGCAGACCGAAATGGTCAATCACCAAAATTATCAGCATTTGACCGGCGATTATCAAACTAAAAGTCAGAGCAACGCCCAAACGCGGCACGAGCAAAACGCTCGAAGCGACATAAAACGCGCCTAAAACTCTGCCTGTCCACGCCGACGAGCGATGCATTCTTTGCATCCGCTAAATTTCCTAACGGAATTTCCATCGCCATAATATAAAGAAAGAGCGCAATTGTTCCGATGAAAAACGAAACGAACGCGGCAAGAATCGGACTGCCGACGTTATCTGCAAGTTTATTATTGATTGCCGCTTGCGTCGGCATCATCATTCCGGCGACGATTGCGAGAATCAGATAAAAATAATTATTGAAAAATGAAGCCATTTTTTAAATGGTGAATGATTAATGGTGAACGGTGAATGATAAATGGTTAATTAAGAAATGCTTTACATTCATCATTCACCGTTCACCATTAGTATTTGGTTTTGTCCGTTTTGTTTGCCCAATTCTCAAAAACCGTTAAGCCTTCTTTGCGCATCAGGTTGACGATTTTCAGTTGGCGTTCGTCAATCGTTTTTTCGATTTCATTATAAATAAATTGGTCGTCAAAACCGATGTTTGCTGCGTCTTCGCGCGTGGCGGCGAAAAAAACTTGCGCCGGACGCGCCCAGTAAATTGCGCCCAGACACATCGGACACGGCTCGCAGGAAGTATAAATTGTGCAATCGTCCAATTGAAAACTTCTTAATTTTTCGCAGGCATTTCTGATCGCAATTACCTCGGCGTGCGCCGTCGGGTCGTTTGTCGAAGTTACTCGATTGCAGCCTTCACCAATAATCTCGCCATCTTTGACGACGATTGCGCCAAACGGTCCACCGACATTTCGGTCAATTCCGTTTTGTGCCAAAGTTATGGCGCGGCGCATAAATTTTTTATCTTTTCCCGTCATTGATAATATAGTTACTGAAAATCTCGAATATCTTTGAAAGGCTTGTCTGCGTCTGTGAAATCCGGGCGATAATAGAGCGAAGCGGATTCGTATTCCTGCATAAAACCTTGCTCTAAACTTAATTCTTCCAATAATGATACGGCATTTAACCATTCTCTTTCGGAAATTCTGCGCGAGAGCAAAATGTAACGCTCATCAGTCGCGGCTTTGTTCGTCGCGTAATACTGCGACATTAAGGAAATCGCAACTTTCGGACTTAACTCATTTTTAATCCAGCGCAAATTTTCTTCGATGCCAGCCAAATCATTCGGTAAAACCAGCAGGCGAACGACTAAGCCTTTTTTCAACAAACCACTTTCGTCAAAAACCAGTTCGTCGCCCGTCTGCCGAAACATTTCTTTCATCGCCGCCTGTGCGTGCGTTGTGTAATCGCGCACTTTTGAATACTGAAAACCGGCTTCGTTTTCGGCATATTTCAAATCGGGCAAATAAATGTCAACAATTCCGTCGAGAAGCCGCAAAACTTCAACCGAATCATAAGCGTTCGTGTTATAAACAATCGGCAGGCGCAAACCTTTTTCCGCAGCAATCAATATCGCCCGCGCCATTTGCGGCGCAAAGTGCGTCGGCGAGACAAAGCCGATGTTATGACAGCCGCGTTCTTGCAGTTCGAGCATCATTTCCGCAAGCCGTTCGTGAGTTACTTCGTTGCGTTTTTGCTGTTTCCAAGTTTGCGAAATTTGATAATTCTGACAATAAACACAGCGCAAATTGCAGTTGCCGAAAAATATATTTCCCGCGCCTTTCGAGCCGGACAAACACGGTTCTTCGCCGAAATGCGCTGTATAACTTGATACAATCGGAAGCCTGCCGGAATAACACGCAGCAATTTCGTCATTTAGGCGATTATTGCCGCAATCTTTCGGGCAAATTGTACAGCGCTCGAGCAATTTTTCAAGTTGCTCGACTCTATTTTCGAGTTCGCCCACCGCTAAAAGTTTCGTGAATTTTGGCTCTAATTTTTCTCGTTCCAAAAGCATTGCGTTGATATTTACTGATAATGTCGCCGGGCGCAACCGTTCGTGCCAGTTCCCAGGTAAAATCCATTTCGGCATTGACGGTCGCCGTCGCCATACGAGTTTCGCGCAGCATCAAAACGCTGCCGTATAACAAAAACAAAATGCCTACAATTCCAATCGGAATCGGAATCAGGCGATAAACGCCGACGATGCCGACAATACCGATGCTGACGCTCGTCAGTACAAAAAGACACAAACCGTAATAAAACGCGCCCATCGCGCGCTGCAAAATCCGCGAACGGCTCGTAACTTTGTCGAGTAAATTAACAATCGTCTTCAAGCGCCGGTCGTAAAGCGGAATGCTCGTTTTGTCTTCAGTCGTTATCAATTCGGCAAGACGCTGTTCCAAATCGCGCACGCGGTCAACGACGCGCCCGAGCCGTGTCGAAGTAGAAAGCACGAGCGAGCCAGTCGCCGAAATAAGCAGCGCGGGCGTAATCATCGCCGTCAGAAACTCGATTGTAACTTGCAGCGAATCGGGATTTAACGAAATTACATCGCCAGCCATAATAAATTAACAAAAGAATTTCTCCATGAAGCGGCACAAAGGAAACACTAAAAAACCTTCGTGAAATTTTCGTGTGTCTTCGTGGATAATCTTATTTGAAACTTGACGCTTTCCTCGTTTCGCGTCGAAAATCAATGTTATGACTACACCCAATCAAAAGCAAGGAACTGTCAAAATTCTGCGACACGAAAGCGCGGTTTTGAAAGATAACCCGCTCGGCGACAAATACGTTCGAGATGTTTGCGTTTATTTGCCGCCCGATTATGAAAGCAATACGGAAAAACGATTTCCCGTCGTTTATTGTCTGACCGGATTTACCGGACGTGGGCGAATGCTGCTCAACGACAACGCTTTTACGCCGAATTTGGCAGAAAGAATGGATTTGCTGATTAGCGAAAATAAAATCAAGCCGATGATTGTCGTAATGCCCAATTGTTTTACGCATTACGGCGGCTCGCAGTATATCAATTCGACGGCGACGGGCAATTACGAAGATTATTTGACGCAGGAAATCGTCGAGTTTGTTGACGAAAATTTCCGCACGATTTCCGATAAAAATTCGCGCGCCGTAATGGGAAAATCAAGCGGCGGTTACGGTGCTTTGATAATGGCGATGCGTCATTCGGACATTTTCGGCTTGGCTTGCTCGACCAGCGGCGACGCCTATTTCGAGCTTTGTTATCTGCCCGATATTCCGAAAGCGTTTCGTGCAATCAACAACGATGTGAAAAGTTTTATGGAAAAAATTTGGCGTGAGGAAAAGAAGGGAAAAGACGACTTTCCGGCGCTTAATATAATCGGAATGAGCGCATGTTACTCGCCCAATGAAAATTCGGAAAACGGTTTCGATTTGCCGTTCGATTCGGAAACGGGCGAAATTCGCGCGGACGTTTGGGCACGCTGGCTCAAGCACGACCCGGTGCGGTTAGTTGAAGAACGCGCAGAAAATCTAAAAACTTTGAAATTGCTTTACATTGACGCCGGAACGCGCGACGAGTTTGCTTTGGATTTGGGAGCGCGCATTTTGTGTAAAAGGTTGAAAGATTCCGGCGTTCCATTTGTCCATGAAGAATTTGACGACGGACATATGCAAATCAGTTATCGCTACAATCGCTCGCTCGAATTAATTTCAGAACATTTAACATTCAACATTTAACATTTATCAATGTTTTACTGTTCAATGATTAATGTTAAATGTATTGACTCGTTCGACTTCGGCATTCATTTTGCCGGTGAGCATATAAAAAACCATTTTGTAATCGCTGATGAAAGACCAAAACGGATATTTGAAAGTCGCCGGTTTGTTGTGTTCGACAAAGAAATGCGCAAACCAGGCAAAAACATAACCGACAATGAAACAAAGCGGAAAATAAAGCCAATTTTCGGTTCGCACAATCCACACCAGCAAGACAATGCCAAGCATTGTGCCGATAAAATGCAGATAGCGCGTTAAAGGCTCGCTGTGTTCGGCGACGTAAAAATCCCAAAACTCAGGATAGTTTGTAATTTGCTTTTCGTCCTTCGACATTTATTCTTTGTTTTCGAATTTAAAGATTCGTGTTCACCTGCGTTTATTTACAGTTAATTTTTCTTTATTAAATCCTCAACAATCTTTACAATTTTCTGCAAACCTTGAGCGTCTGTTTCACTAAAATCATCGAGCTTGTCGCTGTCAACATCCAACACGGCGAAAACATTGCCCGATTTATCAAATACCGGCAGAACAATTTCCGATTTCGACGCCGAACTGCACACGATGTGTCCGGGAAATTCGCCAACCTTCGGCACGATAACAATCTCGCGCGTCGTGTAGCAATGTCCGCAGACGCCTTTATCGAAATCAATTCTGGTGCAGGCGACCGAACCTTGAAAGGCATTCAAAACAAGTTGATTTTCTTTTTTTATATAAAATCCAACCCAGAAAAAACCAAACGCTTCGCGCAAAGCCGCCGTTATGTTCGCAAGATTCGCAACCAAATCCGTCTCGCCCGAAACAAGCGCAACAATTTGCGGCACAATCTCGTCGTAAATTTTTCGTCTGTCCGAAGTTCTTGAAAAAGCTAAACTTTCCGCCATAATTTTTCAATTTTAACACAAAGAAGAGAGATGTCGGATGTCAGATGTTAGATGTTAGTAGGAAAACCTGCCGACATCTGACATCTTTTCTCTTGGCACTTCGATTGCATCAGCCGACTTTTACAATTCTTCAAAAGGGAAAATTTCAAGGTGGAAGGCAAGAGCAAAAACGGTTGGTGGCTGGCGACGGCTGTCGGTGTCGGAGCAATCACGGCTTGGACATTCGTCCGAAAAGCGCGCCCGAAATTCGATTTCCATAATAAAGTCGTTTTGATAACCGGCGGCTCGCGTGGGCTTGGTCTTGTTTTAGCCAGAATGCTTGCAGACGAAGGTGCAAAACTTGCAATCTGCGCCCGAGACGCCGAGGAATTGGCACGTGCAAAGGAAGATTTGCAAGCGCGCGGCGCGCAGGTTTTAGACGTTGTTTGCGATGTCCGAAATCAATCCGAAGTCAATCGAACCGTCCAAACCGTTTGTAATCATTACGGACAGATTGACGTGCTTGTCAATAACGCCGGTGTGATTCAGGTCGGACCGCTCGAGGTTCAAACGCAAAAAGATTTTGAAGACGCGATGGCAATTCATTTCTGGGGCGCGTTTTATACGATGCAAGCCGTTTTGCCGCAAATGAAAAGACGCGGTGAAGGGAGAATTATAAACGTTTCTTCAATCGGCGGAAAAATTAGCGTTCCGCATCTTGCGCCATATTCCGCCAGTAAATTTGCGCTCGTTGGTTTATCAGGCGCAATGCGCGCTGAACTCGTCAAAGATAATATCTACGTTACGACGGTTTGCCCAGGCTTGATGCGAACGGGAAGTCCGGTCAATGCGATTTTCAAAGGTCAAAACGAAAAAGAATATGCCTGGTTCAGCATTTCCGATTCGCTGCCTTTTACATCGGTCAGCGCTGAAAATGCAGCGAGCCAGATTATCGCGGCGTGCAGAGACGGAGATGCAGAGCTGATCATCTCTCCGCAGGCGAAACTTGCAGCGAAATTCAACGTTCTATTTCCTGAATTAACGGCGGAAATGCTGGCGGTGGCAAATCGACTTTTGCCGGCGGCAGGTGGGATCGGCGAAAATAATGCACTTGGTAAAGACAGCACATCTTTGCTTTCGCCTTCGTTTTTAACAGCTCTTTCTGATAAAGAATCATATCGCAACAACGAACTCAGAGCTAACGAAAATTTAATTTAGACATTTCCAAGGGAAGGAGATAAAAATATGCAACAAAAAAATAAAAACAATTCGATGACGGATATTTTGACAAATATGAATACAAACGTCTCGCCGGTTGAGAGATTTGTCTCAGCGACGGCTGGCGGTGCGCTTTTAGCTTATGGCTTGAAACGCGGCGGCGGGCTCGGGACGGTTTTTTCGCTTTTAGGCGGCAGTCTCGCTTTTCGCGGCACGACCGGGCATTGCCACGTTTATGAGGCGATGGGAGTTGACACAAATCAAGGCGGCGAAACTGCGCCGAGAAACTTTAAGTCTGGAAAATCAAAAACATATGAAAACGGTTTGCTTTCCGGCAAAGTTCACGTCAGCAAATCTTTGACAATCGACAAATCGCCCGCCGAACTTTACAGTTTCTGGCGCAATTTTGAGAATTTGCCGCAATTTATGGAGCATCTCGAATCGGTTAAAACCACGGGCGAGAAAACTTCGCATTGGAAAGCGAAAGCACCGCTCGGACAATCGGTCGAATGGGACGCTGAAACGACCAGCGACCAGGAAAATGTTCGTATCGGCTGGCGTTCCTTGGAAGGTGCGGACATTCCAAATTCGGGTGTTGTCGAATTTCTGCCGACGGCAAATCGCGGAACGGAAGTAAAAGTTACAATGACTTACGAAGCACCGGGCGGCGCGCTGGGCGCAATGTTTGCCAAACTTTTCGGCGAAGAACCGAGCCAGCAAGTTTACGGCGATTTATATCGCTTTAAGAGCCTAATGGAATCCGGCGAAGTCATCACCGTCGAAGGACAAACTTCGGGACGCGAACCACAAGCGAAAAAGGCAACAGCTTAGGCAGATATCAGATGCTAGATGTCGGTTAGGTTCTTACTGACATCTAGCATCTGATATCTTTTTTATAAACAAGGGAGAACAATAAAATGAAAGCAGTTTGTTGGATGGGAAAACATAGTGTGCAGGTAATGGACGTGCCTGACCCGAAAATTTTGAACGACCGTGACGCAATCATCAAAATCACGAGAACAGCGATTTGCGGCTCGGATTTGCATCTTTACAACGGCTACATTCCTTCGATGATGCAGGGCGATATTCTCGGACACGAATTTATGGGCGAAGTCGTCGAAACCGGTAAAGCAGTTTCCAACTTAAAGCAAGGCGATAAAGTGGTTGTGCCATTTACGATTGCTTGTGGAAATTGTTTTTTCTGCAAAAACGAGATGTTTTCGGTTTGCGACAACTCAAATCCGAAACCTGAAGGACAGGAAACGGCTTATGGTTTTGCCGGTTCGGGGCTTTTCGGTTTTTCGCATTTGATGGGCGGATTTGCAGGCGGTCAAGCCGAATACGCGCGTGTTCCGTTTGCCGATGTTGGACCGATAAAAGTTCCTGATTCGATTGAAGACGAAAAGGTTTTATTTCTGTCAGATATTTTTCCGACCGGATTTATGGCAGCGGACAATTGCAACATCAAGGAAGGCGACACTGTTGCTATTTGGGGTGCGGGTCCTGTCGGACAATTTGCTACGAAATCGGCGTTTATGCTCGGTGCGGAAAAAGTTGTAGTCATTGACCATTATCAAGACCGTCTTGATTTCGCGCAGGCGAACAATCCAAACGTAGAAACGATAAATTTTGACGACGTGGAAGTTCACGACAAATTAAAAGATTTGACGGGCGGACGCGGACCCGATTCGTGTATTGATGCCGTTGGACTCGAATCACACGGCACTTCGGTTGATTCGCTTCTCGACTATGCGAAAGCCGCTGTATTTTTAGCTACAGACCGACCGCATGCGCTTCGACAGGCAATTTTTTGCGTTCGTAAAGGCGGCACGGTTTCAATTCCGGGCGCATACGGCGGATTTATGGACAAATTCCCAATCGGCGCAGCGTTTAACAAAGGCTTAACCTTCAAAATGGGACAAACACATATGCAGGCATATATGCCGCGACTTCTCGCTGCGGTCGAAGAAGGAAAAATCGACCCGTCATTTGTCATCTCGCACCGTTTGAATTTGTCCGAGGCGCCGATGGCTTATGACAATTTCAACACTGAGAAAAATCAATGGCGCAAAGTTGTCCTTAACCCGAACGGATAAATAGTTTGAAAAAACAATCGAAAATCGAATCTCCGAACGAACTTTTAGAACTTGCGATAGGCTATCAAAAATCGCAAGTTCTATTTTCGTTTGTCGAACTTGAAATCCCGAAATTATTTCACGAAAAAAATCTGACTGCAAAAGAATTGGCTGAACGCCTTTCGATTGATTCGGTTGCAATGGAAAGATTTTTGAATGCCTGCATCGTTGCCGGTTTGCTTGAAAGAGAAAATGGAATTTACCGGAACACAGCGCTCACCGAATATTTTCTTGTCAAAGGAAATGAATTTTATTTAGGCGGACAAATAAGGCGTTACCAAGATCGCTCGTATCCGCTGTGGGAAAATCTGACCGAAAAACTGAAAACCTGGAAATATGGCAAAACAAACCCTAAAACGCCCGAAGAAGAAGACCAAGGCGCAGATTCGATGGCTGAACAACACAATCTCGCGCTTCTTCACGGTTACGCGCTTGCAAAAGCGTTTGATTTTTTAAAGTATAAACGCGTTTTAGATTTAGGTGGCGGCACGGGCGCAATGTCAATCGGTTTGTGCGAAAATTACGAAAACTTAAGTGCGATTGTTTTCGATTTGCCGGAAAATGCCGAAAAGGCAGGCGAATTTATTTCTAAAAGTAATCTACAAACAAGAATTCAAGCTGTTGGTGGCGATATAACAAAAGATGATTTGCCGGATGATTTTGATGTGGCTCTTCTGGCAAATCTAGTTTCCGTTTTTGACGCAGAAACAAACAAAAAGCTGCTTACAAAAATTTATAAAAAATTGCCGGAAAACGGCGTTTGTATTATCAGCGGCTGGATTTTGGATGAAGACCGTTTAAGTCCCGAAGTTTCCGTTTTGTTCTGTTTGGAAGATATTAACTGGAGTTCGCCCGACGTTGAAAGAAATATCGGCGTTTACAAATCCTGGCTCAAGAATGCGGGATTCAGAAAAATAGAATACAAAACCTATCTTGAACCGACGCGCTTGATTTACGCCTTCAAATAAGCTGCGAAAAATAATTTAACGCTTTCCGCAACATCATTTTTATTAAAAACAAATCTCGTGTTAAGATTTTTTCTCGCAGCTATAAGGAAAGCGCAGATTCGATGGCTGAACAACACAATCTCGCGCTTCTTCACGGTTACGCGCTTGCAAAAGCGTTTGATTTTTTAAAGTATAAACGCGTTTTAGATTTAGGTGGCGGCACGGGCGCAATGTCAATCGGTTTGTGCGAAAATTACGAAAACTTAAGTGCGATTGTTTTCGATTTGCCGGAAAATGCCGAAAAGGCAGGCGAATTTATTTCTAAAAGTAATCTACAAACAAGAATTCAAGCTGTTGGTGGCGATATAACAAAAGATGATTTGCCGGATGATTTTGATGTGGCTCTTCTGGCAAATCTAGTTTCCGTTTTTGACGCAGAAACAAACAAAAAGCTGCTTACAAAAATTTATAAAAAATTGCCGGAAAACGGCGTTTGTATTATCAGCGGCTGGATTTTGGATGAAGACCGTTTAAGTCCCGAAGTTTCCGTTTTGTTCTGTTTGGAAGATATTAACTGGAGTTCGCCCGACGTTGAAAGAAATATCGGCGTTTACAAATCCTGGCTCAAGAATGCGGGATTCAGAAAAATAGAATACAAAACCTATCTTGAACCGACGCGCTTGATTTACGCCTTCAAATAAGCTGCGAAAAATAATTTAACGCTTTCCGCAACATCATTTTTATTAAAAACAAATCTCGTGTTAAGATTTTTTCTCGCAGCTATAAGGAAAACTAAAACAAGCTATAAATAAAAATCAGGTCGAAATCGAAATGGACAAATTTTTAATCAGCGGCGGCGCGCCGCTCAAAGGAAAAATCGAAGTCAGCGGCGCGAAAAATTCCGCTTTGCCTTGTTTGGCGGCGACGCTTCTGAGTGCGGAAACCGTTATTTTGCATAACGTTCCGTATGTCAAAGATTTAATTACGCAGCGCAGATTACTCGAAGATCTGGGCGCGACGGTTTTAACGCCGGAACTCCGAACGCAGAAAATAACGGCGAAAAACATCGAAACTTTTGAAGCGCCCTATGAATTGGTTAAAACAATGCGCGCTAGCGTTTTAGCTTTAGGTCCTTTACTTGCACGTTTTGGGCAAGCGAAAGTTTCGCTTCCGGGAGGCTGCGCTATCGGAACTCGTCCGATTGATTTACATCTGAAAGCCTTTGAACAACTTGGCGCGGTTGTATCTTTGGAATCAGGTGATGTCGTTGCGCGAGCGCCGAAAGGCAAATTAATCGGCGCAGTTGTTTCGTTTGAAAAAGTTACGGTTACGGGAACGGAAAACGTGATGATGGCGGCGGCTCTCGCAAAAGGAAAAACGACAATTCACAACGCCGCGTGCGAGCCGGAAATTGAAGATTTAGCCGAGCTTTTAAATAAAATGGGCGCGCGCATAAAAGGCGCGGGAACGCCCGTTATCGAAATTGAAGGCGTCGAAAACTTGGGCGCGGCTGAACACACGATTATTCCCGACCGCATCGAAACCGGAACTTTCATCGTAGCGGCGGCGATAACAAACGGCGAACTCGAAATAAAAAACTGCGTGCCGAAACATTTGACGGCGGCGATTAAAAAAATGCGCGAATCGGGCGTCGAAATTGAAGAGTTAAATCCAAGCACTTTGCGCGTTAAATGTTCCGGCAAAGGTTTGACTGCAAAAGACGTTACGACCGAGCCGCACCCGAATTTTCCGACCGATATGCAGGCGCAGTATATGGCTTTGATGACGCAAGCCGAAGGCGTCTCGAACATTACCGAAACGATTTTTGAAAACCGTTTTATGCACGCTTCGGAACTTATTCGCCTCGGCGCGGACATTCATTTCGCCGGCAACACGGCAACCGTTCGCGGCAAAACCGATTTGATGGGCGCGCCCGTCCAGGCGTCGGATTTACGCGCGTCGGCGTCGCTCGTTCTCGCTGCGCTCGCCGCGACGGGTGAGACGACAATTGACCGCGTTTATCACATTGACAGAGGCTACGAAAACATCGTCCGTAAATTAAGCTCGGTCGGCGCAAATATCGAGCGAGTTACGGATAATCTAAACTTAACGGCGGCAGAGGAAAAATAAAAATTAGAAGATATTATCACGGTTTTTTAATCAACAGTTTCGTGTGTTCTCTTCAAACTTAAAATAACTCATCCAAGGCTTCTTCTAAAGTTCGCACGCCTACGACGCGCATTCCCAATAATTTTTCCAAACCTTTTTTGTTTGACGCGGGCAAAATCAATTTCTTAAAACCTAAAGTCTGCGCTTCGCGGGCGCGCGTTTCGCCTTGCAGGACGCCGCGCACTTCGCCGGTTAAGCCGACTTCGCCGAAGACGGCAACTTCGGGCAGTATTTGCAGATTGCGGAAACTTGAAGAAATTGCGGCAATGACGCCTAAATCCGCCGCCGGTTCGTCAATTTCTAAACCGCCCGCCACATTAACAAAAACGTCGTCGCCCGCCAATTGAAAGCCGAGACGTTTTTCGAGAACGGCAATTAAAAGCGATGTGCGGTTGTAATCGAAGCCTTGTGCCATTCGTCTGCCCGTGCCGAATTTTGTGCCGGAAACGAGAGCCTGGATTTCGACAAGCATCGGACGCGTGCCTTCCATACAAACCGTTACGACCGAGCCGCTTGCGCCCTCGGGTCGTTCCTGCAAGAAAACTTCCGACGGGTTGCCGACCGGTTTTAAGCCTTCGCCCGTCATCTCGAAGATGCCGATTTCGTTTGCCGCACCGAAACGATTTTTCGTGGCGCGAATGATGCGATGATTGTGATGCCTGTCGCCTTCAAAATATAAAACCGTGTCAACGATGTGTTCCAATGCTTTCGGTCCCGCAATCGAACCTTCTTTTGTAACGTGACCGATGAGAAAAACCGGAACATTCGCAGCTTTGGCAAACATCATAAATTGCCCGGCGACTTCACGTACTTGGCTGACGCTGCCGGGCGCGGATTCGATATTCGGTGAAAATACAGTTTGGATCGAATCGACGATAATAATGTCCGGCTTCATTCGTTCGATTTCCGTTAAAATTACATCGAGATTTGTTTCGGGCAATAGAAAAAGATTTTCCGCATTTAAGCCCAATCTTTCGCCGCGCATTTTTATTTGCCGCTCGCTTTCTTCGCCCGAAACATACAAAACCTTTAAATCGTTTTCGCTTAATTTGTCCGCAACTTGCGCGACAAGCGTTGATTTGCCAATTCCGGGCGAGCCGCCGATTAAAACGAGTGAGCCGGGAACAATTCCGCCGCCGAGAACTCTGTCGAACTCGTCAATTCCGCTCGATGTTCGAGCGTCGTCCTGCGATTCAATTTCACCGTATGCGATCGGTTTTGTTTCACGAAAAACATTTGTACCGCGCCGCGCGCCAGCGGCAGAAGAACTTTTGCCGACGAGTTGCGCCGACGGGCGAAATTTTTCTTCGACGTAAGTATTCCACTCGCCACAGTCTGTGCATTTTCCCTGCCATTTGCGCGATTGATTGCCACAGTTTTGGCAGACATAAATTGTAGCCGGTGTTTTTGCCATATAAAATTTACGTTAATTTGTTGTAACGAAATCGAACAACCAAGAGGAAATAAAAATTCGCTTCCTGGAAAATGCGTATTCGTAAGATACGAATTTACTATACCAGGCAACGAAAAATCTATAAAAACGACATTTATTATTGGCACAAAATTTGTATGTAAGGTTTTTTACTCATTTAGTCAAGCCGTTAATAATTCAGTTAATGGAACTGAATGAGAAATCTACAATCAGGGAGAATAAAAATGGCTAACAATCAAGACCAAGACAATAATAAAGATCGAGAAGATAGAGGACAAGGAAGCGGCGGACAAGGTGGACAATCCGGTTCAGAAGGTCAAGGCGGTTCCGGTGGTCAAGGTGGACAGTCAGGCTCGCAAGGCGGCGGACAATCCGGTTCCGGCGGCAGCAGCGGCTCAGGTAGCGGCGGCTCAGGCGGCAGCGGTTCTGGAAGCAGTGGCTCCGGTGGCGGTAGCGGTTCAGGCGGACAAGGCGGTTCCGGTGGACAGTCTGGTTCTCAAGGAGGACAAGGCGGCGGTTCACAGGGCGGCGGTCAGTCCGGCTCTGGCGGCAGCGGCGGTTCCGGCGGACAATCCGGTTCGCAGGGTGGTTCCGGTGGTGGTCAATCTGGCTCCGGCGGAGGTAGCGGCTCAGGCAGCGGGGGTTCCGGCGGGAGCGGTTCTGGAAGTGGCGGTTCCGGGAGTGGAGGCTCTGGAAGTAGCGGCTCAGGTGGCGGAAGCGGCTCAGGTGGCGGAAGCGGCTCAGGTGGGTCAGGCGGCTCCGGCGGTAGTAGGTAAATATTTTTTTACTAAAAACATTAGTGAAATAAAAAGACGATTCTTTTGAGTCGTCTTTTTATTTTACGTATTGGTTTAAGATTGCAAATTATATTTGATAAAAGATATGCAGTTGAAGAAAAACTAGGATAAATCTTTATCGAACTTATGAAGGACGCAAATCACCGCAGCCGGCGCCGACGAACGTAAATTGTCGCGGCTGATTTTATTTTTCTCAAACTTTTTCTTTTGAAAGATACAAAATTGTCAGTTTATATTTGGCTTGATAAATAAAAAATAGGCTGATTTAATCGTTTGATTATCCACTATTCAGTTTTTTAAATTCGTGCTAAGATTTCGATTGCGATGAAACTAGACATTCTCATAATCAGAATAAGCTTTATTGTTTTATTGGCAGCGATCGGCTTTTTGCTTAATCCGCTGGCGAATGTTCACAGTTTGGGCGAAATGGACGCTTGGACGAGCCGGACTTTTTCAGCCGTGCTCGGCGCGCTTATCGCTGTTTTCGTTGTCGGTTTCGAGATGCGTATTAGACGTGCGACTTTGAAGACACTTATTGGAGCGGCAATCGGTTCAATTTTGGGAATTATGGGCGCATTCTTAATCGGCGTGCTGATTTCGATTCAAAAGGTCGAAGCCGTTCCCGCCGAAATGCAGACTTTCCTGACAATTTCGCTGGCGTTCTTTATGGGTTATATTGGTCTGGTTGTCGGCGCGGCAAAAGGCGAATTCATAGATTTGTCGGCTCTCGGTGGAATCTTCAGTGATAAAAATGCGGTGAAGCGCGATTATAAAATTCTCGATACCAGCGTGATTATTGACGGACGCATCGCTGACGTTTCCGAAACCGGATTCCTGGGCGGAACTTTGATTATCCCGCAGTTTATTTTGACCGAATTGCAGCAGGTCGCCGATTCGCCCGATTCATCAAAGCGTCAGCGCGGACGGCGAGGACTCGATATGCTGCAGCGGCTTCGCAATAACTCGAATCTCGATGTTCAAATTGTCGAGACGGATTTTCCTGCCGTTAAAGAAGTCGACCTAAAACTTATCGAACTCGGCAAACAACTCGAAGCCGTCATTATCACCAATGACTTCAATCTAAACAAAGTCTCGCAGCTTCGCGGCGTCAATGTCTTAAACGTCAACGAACTTGCCAACGCCTTAAAGCCGGTCGTTTTGCCCGGTGAAGCAATGCGCGTTTTTATTTTGAAAGAAGGCAAGGAATATAATCAAGGCGTCGCTTACCTGGATGACGGCACGATGGTCGTTGTTGATAACGCACGCAAACTTATCGGCAAAACGGCGGATGTTGCCGTTACAAGCGTTTTGCAGACGACGGCTGGAAAAATGATTTTTGGGCGATTGTGGGAAGAAAGAGACGAAGGTTATGAAACTACAAACGGCAACCATTTAGGCAACAATATCCACGATTCGCGCACGCCTGGTTTTCGCAAAGCGCCGCGCGAACTCCGCCAAACATCAATCGTTGAAGAACTTGAATAATTGGTGAATGGTGAATGTCATTCACCATTAAACTATGAATTCTGCATTCATAGATATGGATTTATGATAATGCTTTAAGTTACTTATTTTGCTGTATTTAACTAAAATTAAGTGCTGTCAAAAACCCCTGCTGTATCTAATAATGTAGCTAGTTGCCGCAAATTTACCGCTTTTTAGACTGCTTTTGCTTTCCTGCCAATTTCCATTTTTTTAATCGCGTCGGCTTTGAATGTTTCGGACGGATGCGCGTAGCGCATCACCATCTTCAAATCACTGTGTCCAAGTATCGAAGCAAGGACAAGCAAATCAATTCCGTTCTCGACGGCGCGGCTGGCGAATGTGTGCCGGGCATCATATAACCTGAAATTCATTTTTAAGTTACGGATGGTTGCGCGATGCTTTTTGTCTAATGTGTCGGTTGGCTTATTGCCGTCAATATCATTTTGCGGAAAAAGATTTTCGCCCGCGAACTTTTCAGCGCGATAACGCAAAACCGCTTGCGCCCGTTCCGATAAATGAACTTGCCGAATTGATGAAGCCGTTTTGCCCTTTACCACTTGCAGAAAGCCTTTTGTCTGTGAAACGTCTTGGCGGCGGATGCGATACACTTCGCCGCATCTCATACCAGTTTCGAGTATTAGAATCGCCACGTCAGAGAGCGGCTGCGGAGCGGCGAGAAGATAAAGTTTTTCTTCGGCGTGTGTTATAACGTGAAAATTTCTTTCGTTGGCTTTTAACTGTTTTACTTTTCGCGCCGGATTATCCCGAAGAATTTTAGCGTCAACAAGACGGTTGAAAACGGCTTTCAAAAGAGTTAATTCGTGATTAACTGTTTCGCGTTTAATGGAATCCTTTGTTTTGCGCGATGTTTGCGCCGAACGCCAAACAATAAAATCCTCGACCGTTTTCTTATTGATGCGGTCAACCTTCACCGCTCCGAAATACTTCTTTAAGGATTGACAGGAAAAATAATAACGCTGATAAGTTGTCGGCTGCCCGGCGTGTTCGGCTTTCGACCAAACAAGAAAATCGTCAGCCGCTTGTTTGAAAGTCGGAGCTTTGATTTTTGGCTCAATGCCGATTCTCCCAAGTGCTAATTCGTGCCGGAAAGCCGCTTCAATCGTCAAAGCATCGCGCTTGTTGGCAACTTTGGTTGATTGCTGGACAAGCTCGCCGTCAAAGGCCCGCCATCTGCGAGCTTTGCGCTAAACCGCTTTTCATCGTCAACGTTAGTAGCCGGGAAATGCGCGAGGACGCGCGGCAAACCGAACGCAGAACCGCTTCATTTTACCATTAAACCGAACGTAAATTTGACTGGAGAAGCCTAATGGACATTTTACGCAGACTAAAGAAGCTCGAACAAAATAACCCGAACAAACCGCCGTGCTTTTGCGGCAAAACCTTTGTTGATTTGATGTATAAAGAACCGCACTTTTCGGCTTTGACCTATTGCGCGAACTGTAAAGACCATTTCGACTATTGGGCGCGTCTTGCCCACGATGCCGAAACATCGGAGAACTTAACAAACATATGACTTACAAAACTCACGAATTGGAACAGGCTGCATTACAGGCAATCAAAACGCGCAAACTGCTTTTCATTGAAGATGTCGTTGCGTGTTTGCTCTGCTCAAAACCGACGTTCTATCAGCATAAACTTAACGAACTTGACTCGATAAAAGACGCGATTTCGTTCAATCGGATTGAAACCAAGCTGAAGATACGTGAAAAGTTGTTTGAATCTGACAATCCGATTGCTTTGATAGCCTCTTACAAGCTGGTTGCCAATAATGACGAACTCGACCGCTTGACCACGAACAGGCAAACGCCGCGCTTGCCGGAAGGCAATAAGCCGATGGTTGTTACCTTCTCATTAAACCCGAACAAAGAGAACGACATCGTGCGCAACAAACTGCTTACCACAAGCGGCTCGCTTGACGATTCGGCTGTTGACGGCGAACTGTTAGACGATGACTAAGAAATACTACAATCAGCACGAATCAGACAATATAAAAACGGCAATATCCGGCACGGGCTGTGGCATACCCCCCCCGAACCCATTGCCGTTTTTATAGAGACGGTTAAACGCATTTAACAGTCCGCTCGATTGAAATAAGAAAAAAGGCGGGAGCTGCGCAAAATCAGACAACTTAAAAGAAAGACTTTGACAGATTTTGAAAGAAATAAAAAAGCTATGCCGAAACAAGCCAACAAAGAAAAAGCACTAGCCGCGCTGCTTACTTCGCCTTCGATTCGTGAAGCGTCCAAAGCAAGCGGTTTGAGCGAAGAAACTATTACCGCGTTAAAAACGTAGCTTTTTACCCTTTGCCAACTTGTACCTGGTTTCCGCCCGCATCAACTCTGCCGCTATGAGATACTAAAAAATTATCTTCCGCCGGCGTCAAAAAAGTAATGTTTCCTGATACTCAGAATTTACCATTCGTTTACGCCTGAAATAAAAGTTTTATGAAGGCTATTTTCAAGGGAATTTTTGGACACCTTGAAAGATGTCCAAAAATTCTCTCGGATTTTCCTTCAAAATACTTAAAGAAATTGGCTATATAAAATTCTTCCCATTTTTTTCTCAGAAAGAGTTAAACGCGCTTGGCTAATCGCCGAAGTAACCGCGCTAACAATTTTTTTTAATAAAGACAGTCATTCCGGCAAGCGGATGTTGCAAATTTATGTGAAGTAATATACAGTGCGCACCACCGAAATACTGCTAATTTTCTGGAACAGGAGAAAAATAAAATGTTTCTAAAAATCAAAACAATCAAATTCTTCATCGCCGCTTTTGTCGTCGTTTTACCGCTCGGCTCGAATGCTTTCGCGCAAAGAAGTTGGCTCGACCAAAAATCTTTGTCTAATTGGAACACCAGCGGCGATTCAATTATGAAAATCAAGAAAATTTCGTCCGCCGAATTAAAGCGCTGCGCCGATGAAGTGCGACAGCCATCGCTTGAGGCAGATTCTGTTTTAATGAAAAATGGCTGGACACTGCTTGGCAACCCGACGCAGGTTAATGGAGACACTGCAGTTGTAAGCGTCGCCGGAGCCTTTGACGCAAATTGCCGTCCGCTTAAATCTCAAACTTTCGTGTTTGTCGGCAGCAAGTTGGCGGGAACGCTTTCGCCGTCGCTGATGGATTCGCGCGCGGATGGCGCGCTGACATAATGTAAAACTGACTTCTGCAACGACTTTAACTGCCGAATATGCTCGTTACCGAACGAGCGACCCGCTTTGTTGTCCTTGGAAAACCCAAGAAGTCAGTTTTGTCATTAAGCAGAACGGCGGAAACTATCTGCTCGCGCCTCGGTAATGAAAATTGACACAGGAATCGGTAGAGCGTATAAAGCAAATGACCTTTTTCGGTATTTTCCTAACGAAAATAGCAATCTAAATCGCATTCAAAAGAAGGGCATTTTGAAATTAAAAATAGAAAAATGAGAGGAGCAAATATGACCAAAATTTACGATTGGACGGCAGTCCTACTGATCGCATGTTTAACTATATTGACGCCGTTAACAGTCTCAGCACAAAGCGGAAATATTACTTGCGAGAGTACTGGCGGGCAATATCAGTATTGTCGAGCAAACACGCAAAATCTAGTTAGACTCAAAAATCAAATCTCCAATGCTACTTGCGAGCAGGATTACAGTTGGGGTTATGACTATCAGGGAATTTGGGTGGATCGCGGATGCCGCGCGGAGTTTTCGTACGGCAGAAGCGGCGGTGGCAGCGGCAAGGGAGGTCTCATTGCTACCGGTATACTCGGCGCCATTCTCCTCGGCGCAGCGGCTAGTTCTCACAAATCAGGGAACAGCGGCGGCGGTGGTGGAAAAGTGGACCCGGAGAAAAGTGATACTTACGATCAGGGCTACCGCTACGGTGGGCAGGATTGGGATCAGGGTATACCACCGAATTACGAGTCGCACAACAATCACTACACGGCTCAATACGAAAGCGATTTTGCGAGCGGGTATTCCGACGGCTATCACCACCGATCTCATAAGTAGAATTGAGTTAATGTCGTGAGTGATAATCCATTCTACTTACTGAATAAAACGAATTTGAGGAATAAAAATTATGATAAATCGAACCTATTTCGCACGGTTACGCAATGTTTTGTTGATGCATACAATTCTAGTTTTTTGCGCTTCCGCCGTTATCGCACAACAAAAACAACAACCGCAGCCATCAACTATGGTGGTTGCTCCGCGTAGCAATGTTGATACGCTGGCAGAGATTAAAAAAAGCGGCAAATTGCGCGTCGGGGTGGCAAAAGTTGTTCCTTGGGCGTTTCATGACAAAAATGACAAAACCAACAAACTAATTGGCTTCGAAATTGATGTGGCGAGGAAGATGGCGCGCGACCTAGGAGTCGAGGTTGAATTTTATCCGGTGCATTTTGATTATCTAATTTCCGACCTGCTGGCGGAAAGATATGACATTATTATCTCCGGTCTCTCAATCACAGCCGAACGCGCGCTAAAGGTCAATTTCAGCGCGCCGTATAATGTGACACACTTGACGCTTGCCGCTAATGAGAAAATGTCGAAAGGTTTCAATACGGTGGAGTCATTTAACAAAAAGGGGATTATCATTGGCGTAGTTGAGGGAACCACGTCTGAAGAAATCGGCTCGCTTACTTTTCCGAACGCTCAGATCAAACACTACGATGAAGACCAAGAGCTTTTTCAAGATTTAACTGAAAATAAAATTAACGCCGCCATTTCGGACGCTCCCAGACCAGAAGCGGTCGCCAGAAGTTTTCCGGGAGTCGTAACAACTCCTTTAAAACCTCTAGCTAGTTACCCGGCGGCTTTTGCCGTGCGTCGCGGCGATCCGGACTTTATAAACTTTTTAAATGCCTGGATACAGGAGCGGACGGTCAATGGGTATTTAGAGAGCAGGCGCAAACATTGGTTTGATTCTTTTAAATGGTTGGAAAGCCTTTGAAAAATTGGAGAAATTTTATGAAACGAAAAATTATTACATTGTCGAAAAAGTTAGTATTCATTGGTCTGTTTGCGATGCTCTGCGCGAGCAGCGGTTTGGCGGCTCCCAAAGTCAAACGCGCCCTCATCGGAAGCGTCGAGACGGTTGATAAAACCGCGAAAACGATTGCCGTAAAGACGGCGGACGGAACGGTGGAAACCATTAAATGGACAAGCAAAACAACGGTTCGCGGCTTGAAAGACGGCGCGAAAGCCGTTGATTTTGCCGGACACGAAGGTTCGCACGTCGTCGTCCACTACTCAGTAAAAGGTGCGGAAAAAACCGCCCACGCATTTGAACACCTGGGTCGCGAGACGCCAAAAGTTATGGAAGGAACGATTAAAGTCGTTGGTAGCGGGACTCGAACCGTGGTTGTCAAAACTGGCGACGGAGTTGAAGAAACCTTAGAATTATCGGAACACGCGGTGGTTGATTCGGAAAAAGGTATTGTTAATGCCTCCAAGTTCACCACGAAAGAAACCGAAAAAGGCTCAAAAGTAACCGTCCACTATACCGAGGAAGGCGGACGTAAAGTCGCACATCTTATCAAGCGTTTGTAAGTTGCGGCAGGTTAACTACCGAACAAAAAGAGATGAAACTTAAAGGTTAATATCAACGAAGTTAGCCTTTAACCTACAACGGCGCGAAACTCAGCGCGATTAGTCGCGCCAATAAAACTCCGAAATAGAAGACTTATGAAAAAACAATTGTTAATTTTATTCACATTCGTTTTACTGGCTGTGCCGATGTCGACTTTCGGACAAAAAGCTGTGCGCGTCAAATTCGCCAAAGGCGCGACCAAAGCCGTTGCCAATGGAAGTTTGACGGGTTACGAAAGCAAAGCAGTTGTATTTGTGATTCGCGTCAAAGCCGGACAGACACTGACTGTCGAACAATTACCACCCAGAAATAGCACCAAATACATTACATTAGGCATTACGAATCCTTCGGGCGAAGATGTAACGGACGCAGAGGCAAACTGCAACAACAACAAAACGATTGAAAACACAGCAGCGGGTGATTATCGTATTGAAGTTACCGAGTGTTCGAAAGCGGATGCTTGGAGCGGAAGTTTCAAAATAAGATTTACGGTGAAGTAAAATCTTTGAAGGTGATTCCATAAATTCAGCGAACCGCTTTTTGCGGCTAAACATGATCACTTATTTTGATGTTAAACTCGTCTGCAAAAAAATCAGAAAGTATTTGATAAATTGGATTAAATTTGTTTCTGAAGCGAATCGATGATGTTCTTTCAAGTTTATTATTAAGCAAAAAGAAGGAAGTTTCTATGATTAAAAAATTATCGGCAGAGTTTGTCGGAACGCTCTGGCTGGTTTTGGGTGGTTGCGGGAGCGCAGTTTTAGCAGCGGCATTTCCGAATGTCGGTATCGGACTGCTCGGCGTTTCTTTGGCTTTCGGCTTAACCGTTCTGACAATGGCTTACTCTATCGGACATATTTCAGGCTGTCATCTGAATCCGGCGGTGACGCTTGGATTATGGGCTGGTAAGAGATTTCCCGCGTCCGAGATTTTGCCGTATATTGTCGCGCAAGTTATCGGAGCAATTGTTGGAGCAGGAATTTTATATGTCATCGCCAGCGGAAAAGCCGGATTCAGCACGGCGGGCGGATTTGCCTCGAACGGATTCGGCGATAATTCGCCGGGCAAATATGCGCTGATTGCCTGTCTGGTGACGGAAGTCGTGATGACGTTCTTCTTTTTGATAATCATTCTCGGCTCGACGCACAATCGCGCCCCGAAAGGTTTCGCCCCGATTGCCATCGGACTCGGTTTAACGCTGATTCATCTGATAAGCATTCCCGTAACAAACACTTCGGTAAATCCGGCGAGAAGCACCGGACCGGCGTTATTTGTCGGCGGCTGGGCAATTGCCCAGCTTTGGCTATTTTGGGTCGCGCCGATTTTGGGAGCGATTTTAGCGGGCTTTTTCTACTCCTGGTTGATTGGAGATGAAAAAAATGAGCCGGATATAGTCGGCGAAGAATCAGTTCGGGAAAATTAAGGTAATTTTTCAACGGGCGTGTTTGTTTTTTGAAACACGCCCGCAATTTTTAATCGCAAAGGAGGAAAGGAAAAATGAAAAATCGAACACTTGTTTCGGCGATGTGCCTGTTTTTGGCATTTTTAGCGGTTTTCGTCGAAGCCGCTACCGCACAAAACAGTAAATTAGCAACGGTTAATAGTAATTTTATCAGTTCAACACGCAGCGGAACGATGAGCGTCGCGCAAGTCAACCAACTAATACGGGAAAAATTTGGAAACTCCGTCAGTCCGACCGCGCAGGCTCTCGATTTGTATAAAGTTAATTACCGCTCGCAGGACGAGAGAAACCGCCCCGTCGTTTTAAGCGGTTTGGTCGTTCTGCCGCGCGGCGGCGCGCCGAACGGTTTGGTAATTTTTAATCACGGAACGATTTTCAATTCCGCGCTCGCGCCGTCGCGCTTTACGGGAGAATCGAACGATTCGGATGCGCAGATGGCGACTTTAGCATTTGCTTCCGGCGGCTACGCCGTGGCGATGCCGGATTATCTCGGACTCGGCGACAACACGGGAGCGCATCCGTATCCGCTCGGCGCGATCAACAGCCGTTCCGCCGTAGACATCATCGAGCCGGCGCGAGCTTTGGCGAAGCGTCAAAACACAGAGGTCGGTTCGCGCCTGTTTGTCTCCGGTTATTCCGAAGGCGGCGCGGTGGCGATGTGGACGGTGCGTGATTTAGAACAAAAATCCGGCGCCATCTACGACGTTTCCGCCGCGGCGCCGGCTTCCGGTCCGTATGACCTTTTGGATACAACCAGAAAATGGCTGCTCGCCGCTCCGACCACGCAGGAAGAATTTGTCATACGGCTTTCTTTAACTTCGTATATGGCTTACTACTTTCACAAAAGCGCGGGCATAAAATTAACCGAGTATTTTAAGCCGGCGATGGCTTTCACAATTTCGCAATCGTTTAAAGGTAATATCTCCGACAAAAGCGTCATCGAACGACTCGCGCTGACGGGAATTCTGCTGCGCGAGAAAAATTCGCTCGAAGACGCCATCACGACCAGATTTAAAACGGCTCTCGAAACTTTGGACACTTCCGAACCTGTAATTCGTGAGATGCAAAAGAGCGACGTTTACGATTGGTCGCCGCGCACAAAGATGCTTTTGATAAGTTTGCAGGGCGATACAGTGGTTGACCCAGCGAATACGGAGAAAACGATGCGGACGATGCGGCGGCGCGGCGTATCTAACGACACGCTGCGGCAATATGTGATTAAAGATACAAGTTTGAATCACTCAACGGCGGTTGCCCCGGCACTCGCGCAGGCACGGCGTTTCTTCGACGGCGGATTTACTAACCTACGCAACGCTCAGTAAAACAAGTTATAAGCAAAGTGTTGAAGCTATTTTCGTGTTGAGTGCCACAATAAAAACTTGAATTTTCAAAGATATTAGTAACTCACCTTACGCAGGTGATTGAAAAAAGAGTAAGAATACACGGGCAAAGCGAGTTGGAACGACAAGCGAGTTGAGCCGCTCACGCCTAGCGACAGAAGTATGACAGTTGAAGTTTTTGCCTCGACGGAAGACCTTGAAAATCGTCGCAAGTATGTTGAAAGCGTAACCAAAGCTATGTCCCCGCTTGCTGAATACCAGTATGTTCACAAAAACGCTTTGCTCCGCTTGAATCACAAACTAACGCCGCAGCAAGCTGCTGAATACGAAAAAGTTTTGAAAAGTTTGTAGAGTGTTTGAAAAGAGCGTGGTAAAATAACGCCGCGCACAACAAATCATTGGACGTGAGGCAAAAACAGCGACTTTCTCATACTCTTAACCAAGAAAACGCCGCTACTGTTTTTTAAGGTGATTTCGTTATGATATTCTCCTAGAAGTCATTTTAGTCATTCCGATTAAAATAAATAAAAGGCTTATCGGTAGTTACAGCTACCCAGAAGCCTTTTGTTATTTAGTCATTGCAGTTCGGGCAAAAATGCTCGCGGCTGCCTAAGTGCCAGCCTTCACGTTTGAGCGTGTCCGCGCTGTCAGTTTCCCGGTTGCCGCATACATCATAGAAGCCGGTCATTGTTGTTTCGTTTGTGTTTTCGTTAGTCATTTTGTTTTCCTTCCTTTGTTTATTGATTGACTGTTTCAATCTATAATTATTCTACACCTAGACGTAGTTAGTAGTCAAGCTAGGAACTGCATCTTGACGAAGTTTTTTTTTGAGTCTATAATTTGCTTGTATGAAACTTTTAGGAACAAAAGAAGCGGCTGAAAAATTAGGTGTAAGTTTGCGCCGTGTTCAACAACTAATTGAACAAAAAACACTTCCGGCGCAGAGAATCGGACGCGATTATTTAATTCAGGAAAAGGATTTGAATAAGGTTACGATTCACGGCAAAGCCGGGCGACCGGCGAAAGTAAAAAGTGAAAAGAATTAAAGATATTGAGAATCCGCTTGAACGCTTCGAAGCGCAATTCGAGCGGACGCGGAAAATTGAAGCCGTCCGGGAAAGGCGGAGATTATACAAAATAGTTATAAAACTAAATGTCGGTATAATCTCGATTCTTTGCGCTGTGTTTGCCGTCTATATGCAATTTTGAGCAAAGAAAATTTACCGGCATCTAAAGAACACAAACGATTATATTTATGATTTATGGACTTTTAGAAGCAGAAACAGCTAAAGACTTGGAACTGAAAATAAATCAAAAATTGGCTGCCGGTTGGGAACTTTATGGAGATTTAATAACCGCCATTAAACCTATTACATCAGAAGTTCGCGGCGGTATTGGTTTTTCTGTCGAAGCTAAGGTAATAATGTTTCAAGCCGTTATAAAAAACGAATCTGCTAAGGAATAATTTCCAAAAGAAAAACGGCTTGAGATTCTAACTCTCAAACCGTCTCTACCCAGTTCTTTGACAACTGAATATCCAATTAAGCAAAAGCAGTCTATCAAAGTAATTTGATTGGTTGCAAACGCCTGTATCTAATAATGTATCTGTTACTTGCTTTTATAGAGTAATACAGAGCAACAAAACATCTTTAGATATTCAATAGATAACACTCTGTAACATTCGGTAAGTATAAGTAAAATAAGCTGTTTATGAATTCTGCAATAATAGTCGCAGCCGGAAGCGGAACGAGATTTGGCACCGATAAGGCAAAACAGTTTCTTGAAATCTTCGGAAAACCTGTTGTCATTTATGCCTTAGAACGTTTTGAGTTTTGCCCGCAGATTGACGAAATCATTCTCGTTCTTCCGACGGCTGAAATCAAAAATTTTCAAAAAATTACCGAAAAATATAACCTAAAAAAACTCTTCAAAATAATTGCGGGCGGAGCGACGCGTGCCGACTCGGTTTGGAACGGTTTGAATGCGATTGACGCTGAAACAGCTGAAATAGTTGCCGTCCACGACGGCGCAAGACCGCTTGTGGCGAGCGAAGAAATCACAAAAACAATTGAAAAAGCCCGGGAAACAGGCGCGGCTTGTTTGGTTGCAAACGTAACCGACACGATTAAGGAAATTAAGGACGGAAAAATCGTCCAAACTATTGACCGCACAAAATTAAGACGGGCTTTAACGCCGCAGTGTTTTCGTTACAAAATTTTAAAAAGGGCTTTTGAAGAAAACAAATTTGACGACGCAGTAACAGACGAAAGTTTTCTGGCTGAAAAACTCGGCATCGAAGTTTCGATTGTCGAAGGCAGCGGGCGAAACATAAAAATTACGCACGAGGAAGATTTGTCTTTAGCCGAAAGTTTATTGAGCAGATGCTAGATGTCAGATGCTAGGTATCAGTTTCTGATTCTAACTAACATCTGATATCTAATATCTGACATCTATGATACGCATCGGATATGGCAACGACGTTCATCGTCTTGAGGTGGGCAGACCGCTTATTTTGGGCGGCGTTCGGATTGAATCAGACCTGGGCGCAGTCGGGCATTCGGATGCTGACGCGCTGGCACACGCCGTTACTGACGCAATTCTCGGCGCGCTTGCGCTCGGCGACATCGGCGCGCACTTTTCTGACAAAGACGCGCGCTGGAAAAACGCCGACAGCTTTGTTTTTTTGGCGCGGGCAGTTGAAATGATGAAGGAAAAAGGTTTTGCGCTCGTCAATATTGATTCGACAATCAATTTGGAAAAGCCGAACCTACGCTTTTACATCGATGAAATGCGGAAAAATTTGGCGGAAGTTTTAGAAATAGAAATAGATTCGGTCAGTGTCAAAGCGAAAACCGGCGAAGGCGTCGATTCGGTCGGCGAGCAAAAAGCGGTCAAAGTCGAAGCGATTGTTCTGCTGCAAACAAAATAAAAAGACCGTTCGTACTGAAAAATACGAACGGTCTTTTTAGCAAATTAAATTCAAACAATATTTATTGAATTTGCGACGGAGCCGTTGCGCCATATTTCGCGCCCGAAAGTAAAACCTGTTGCCACGTAGACTCTATATCTCGATTATATTTGCGGCTAGTTTGAAAAAAAATGGAGTCATCCGAAATCGTCCGATCTGCTTCTTCAAGAAAATCCGCATAATCGCGCCACGCTTTCATATGCTTCTGCCAGGCGCTTTGAAATTCCTGCGGCAAGCCATCATCATTCAAATTTCCTGATTTATCGGCATATTCCGAAGTAGCTTCAACGTATTCGGCGAATGACGGACGATAAAAATTTCCGTTGACGGGACGCAACTTTACATCTCGCTCGCGTCCGTAGTTATCGTCTTTTCGCAAAATAAATTCGATTTTACCGGCAACAGAATTGTTCGCGCGATCTCCAAAACAACTTGTCGGCTTTGTATTGGAAGAAACCGGCGCAACGACAAAAACCGTTTGAGGTTCGCTTTTGTCAATGAACAAACCGGCAAAAGCAGTCGAAAAAATAAACGCGAAGGAAAAGGCGGCGATCGATAAAATTGTTTTAATTCTCATAGCAAATTTATTATCGCGCATTACGACAAAAAAGAAAATGTTTTGAGAGAAATTTTGTAAAAAAATTGTGCCGCCGGTGAAAAATCTGTAAAGTTACTTGCAATGAGTCCGCAAGATTTAATCCGCAAAAAACGCGACGGCAAAAGGTTTACGCCCGCAGAAATAGACGCTTTTGTACAAGGCGTTTGCGACGGAACCTGGGCTGATTATCAAACGTCTGCGCTGTTGATGGCAATGTTCGTCAACGGTTTGAATCTTGCGGAACAAAACGCTTTAACAAGCGCTATGCTTGCGTCGGGCGAGCATTTCGATTTTTCCGAACTCGATGCGCCGGTAGCCGATAAACATTCGACCGGCGGCGTTGGCGATAAAACGTCGCTTCTGATTGCGCCGATGGTTGCTGCGTGCGGCGTGTATGTTCCGATGATTTCCGGTCGCGGTCTCGGATATACGGGCGGAACGCTCGACAAACTCGAATCAATCAGCGGTTACAACGTCCGTTTGTCGAAAAGCGAATTCAAAAAAACGTTAAAAAAATGCGGGTTCGCGCTTGCCGGACAAACCGAAAATATCGTTCCGGCTGACAAAAAACTTTATGCTTTGCGCGACGCGACGGCGACCGTCGAATCAATTCCTCTAATTGTCGCTTCGATTATGTCGAAAAAATTAGCCGAAGGCTTGGATGCGCTGGTTTTGGACGTGAAAACCGGTAGCGGCGCATTTATGCAAAGCGAGCGCGACGTGCGACGGCTTGCCAGAGCATTGGTCAAAACTGGAAATGCTTTCGACGTGAAAACCGAAGCCGTCATCTCTGATATGAATCAGCCGCTCGGACAATATGTCGGCAACGCGCTGGAAGTTTTCGAGTGTCTAAAACTATTGAGAAACGACGCCGAGGCGCAGACCAAACCGACACTTGATTTATCAATCGAACTGGCGGCGCGAATATTGATTTTGTGCGGTGTTGCTGACACGATTGAGAGTTCAAACTTGAAAATTCAAAATGTCTTGGCGAGCGGCGAAGCGTTGGAAAAGTTTCGGCAAAACATAGAATTACAAGGCGGAGACGCAAAAATCTGCGACGACCCGGAAGTTTTACTGGATAAACATCTTCTCAAAATTAAAATTAAATCGCCCGCGAGCGGTTACATCTCGAAGATTGACGCAGGCGAAATCGGCAGAGCCATTTCGGCAATCGGCGGCGGACGTGTAAAAGTCGAAGACCAAATTGATTGTGCAGTTGGTTACGCTTGCGAAAAAAAGTTGGGAGATGCGGTTGCAGAACACGAAACTTTAGGTACGCTTTTTTGCCGCTCGGAAGCGCAAGCCGCAAAAGTTCTTGCAAAACTGCAAATGGCATATAAAATAGGAGATGAAAAATCGCCTAAACCAAAATTAATCAAGGAAATTATTAAATAAAAAGGAAGTACATACTCATGAAGAAGATAAATTTTACCTTGCTCGGCTTATTGTTAGTGCTTCAGGTCGGTTTTGTTCGTTCACAGGACGATTCGGAAGTCGTAAAAATCAACACCAGCGTTATTCAGGTTGATGCGACCGTAACGGATAAAAATGGAAGAGTTATAACAGATTTAAAACCTGAAGATTTCGAGATTTTTGAGAACGGCACAAAGCGGCAAATAACCGGTTTTTCATTCATAGATTCGAGCGGCAAAACCGGCAATGTTTCAGGCGGATTGTTGCTGACCGGCACAAATTCCAATTTGGCTGCCCCGCCGCTGCCCGCCGCCGGGCAAATCCGCAGAATTCTCGCCGTTGTCATTGACGATTTATTGCTTTCGAAAACCGGCGTGGAATATGCAAAAAGGGAAATTACCAAGTTTGTCGGGCAGCAGGTCGAGCCGGGCGATTTGGTAGCTATTATTAAAACCAGCGGAAGCGTCGGCGTTCTGCAAAAATTCACAAGCGATAAGGCGCAGCTTCTGAAATCAATCGAAAGCATCAGCTTTCACCCGCTGACCTCGATTGGAACGAGTCGTTTTGCGCCGATAGGAATCAGTTTTTCCAACCAAATTATCAGCAATATTACCACCGGCGGCGCGGTCAGCGGCTCGTCGTCGGTCGTTTCAAACCGAAGTGACATTGAAGCATCCAGTAATACTTTCAGAAATCAATTAAACGCTTTGGGCGGTTTACAGGTATTGAGAAATACGATTGACGCGATGGGTTATTTGAAAGGGAAAAAGACGTTGCTGTTCGTTTCTGAAGGCGCGAATCTTGGATTTTCACTGGAAAATAAAGACGCGGTGAACTCCGTAAATGACAACGAAATAACACTGGCAACCGAAAATTCCCTGAAAATCGTTGACCGAAATTTTGAGATAAACAGTTTTTTGCAAGTTATCACCGAATCGGCTAACCGCAACTCGGTTTCGATTTTTCCGATTGACCCGAGCGGAGCGGCGGCGACTAATTTATCGGCGGATGATTCAACACGCGGCGGGATGTTCGACAGCATGTCAAGGGCGCAGATAGATGCGGTAAGTGTTGGAAGAAGCGACAACATCCGAACCGCGCAGGAAACCCTCAAATATTTGGCGCGCGAAACGGGCGGCAAAGCCTTTATTAATAAAAACGACTACGGCAAGGAAATAAAAGACGTTTTCGACGCGCTAAAAGGTTATTATCTACTGGCTTACGAGCCGGACGAAGGGACTTTCAATGTTAAGGACAGCCGTTTTAACAAACTTGAGATCAAGGTTAAACGTCCGAATCTGAACGTCAGTTATCGAAGCGGATTTTTCAACGTCTCGACCGGCAGCAAGCAAAAACCGACTGCCGCCGGAGACGAAATTTTGCAGAAGCTATTTGTCCCTTACAATTTTTCCGACATCGGTGTCGAAGTTACTTCGATTTATGCGGGAACTGAAAAAAATAACGCGACGATTCGTTCCTTTATCAACATACTGCCGAACAATTTAACCGTTTCGGATAATACGACAGAAAAAAAGAGTGCTAAATTCGACCTTGTAGTAGCGATTTTTAACGAAGACGGAGTTACGGTCGGCAGTTCGGCGAGAAATTACGAAGTTTCATTCGATGCAAAATCATACGATAATTTCCTGAAAAGCGGCGTGGTTTCCAATTTGACGTTCAACATCCAGAAAGCCGGAACTTACCGCATCAAGGTTTTAGTCAAAGACAGTAAATCGAATAAAATCGGAACGAATTCGCAAACAGTCTTCGTCCCGGACACGGAAAAGCAGCTGATTGGCCTTTCGGGATTTCTGCTGCAAAATTATACGGCGGCACAGTGGCAGGATTTGCAAAAAAATCCGGCGAGCGCAAATCCGCAAAAAATGCAGATTGACACGGCTTTCAGGCATTTCAAAAAGGGAACCGTTCTAGCTTTTACCTACGCGCTTAATCTTTCGCCTACATTAGCCAAAAACGGAAATTCAAAACTGACCTTGACGACGAAATTACTAAAAGACAATCAGGTGGTTTTTACCTTCGCGCCGGAAGAGATACCGATTGCCGGGCAAACGGCACAAAGAGTTAATCGTCGAAGTGCTTTTAATCTCGGGACGGAAATGCCGCGAGGCAAATATACTTTACAAACCGTTGCCGATACTGATAAATCTCACAACACCGAAATGCAAAGCATCGATTTTGAAGTCGTCGAATAACCTTATGAACGCTAAAATTTTGTCTGTTTTACTCTTTTCAATTTTAATTTTCACTGTTTCTTCTTGCGGAACTTTGACCGAAGCGAACGATGAAAAAAGTAAAATCAAGGTCGGTATCGTTTTCGACATTGGCGGGAAAAACGACCGTTCGTTTAACGCGGCGGCGTGGGAAGGCGTCAGGCGCGCGCAGAAGGATTTTGATATTGTGCTTCGAGATGTCGAGCCCGGAAACCCGACTTCGATTGAACCGGCGATGCGCGCCTTCGCCGAGCGAAATTTCGATTTGATAATCGGCGTCGGTTTTGCGCAAGGTCCGATTATGCAGAAAGTCGCCACCGATTTTCCGAATATAAAATTTGCTATTGTAGATGGCGTAATTCTTGATAAGGAAGGAAAGCCTCTGCCAAACGTTGCGTCTCTGGTTTTCCGCGAACACGAAGGCTCGTATCTTGTCGGAATGATTGCGGCGCAAAAATCGAAAACCGGCATTCTCGGGTTTGTCGGCGGAATGGATATTCCGCTTATTCACAGATTCGAGACGGGTTATGAGGAAGGCGCAAGGTCTATTAATCCGAATATTAAAGTCATCGACAACTATGTCGGCGTAACCGATTCGGCGTGGAATAACCCGGGCAAAGGTAAGGAACTCGCTCTTAATCAAATTGATAAAGGCGCGGACGTAATTTTTACGGCGGCGGGAAATTCCGGCTTGGGCGCGTTCGACGCTGTTGAGCAATACGGCAAAAATGAAAGCGGTGAGGCAAACAAATTCGTCATCGGCGTTGACTCGAATCAAAACGGACAAAAGCCCGGATTCGTTTTAACTTCGATGGTCAAGCGCGTTGACAACGCCGTTTACGATGTCGTCAAAGAAATTCTCGACGGCAAATTTGCGGGCGGCTTTCACACTTTCGGACTCGACAAAGACGGCGTCGCTTACGCGATGGACGATAATAATAAAACTTTAATTTCACCGGAAATTTTGCAAAAAGTCGAAGAAGCAAAAGGCAAAATCGTTGCAGGCGAGATAAAAGTAACAGACGCGATGGCAAAGTGAGGAGTTAATTATGTTTTTTAAACGTATTCTTCCAATCGGTATTATTTTTTTGGCAAGTGCAATTGGTTTTCATAAATACCAAAATCCCTGTATCGAAACAGTTGATTACACATATCAAAACGGCTGGCAAGGAGAAAACCCGTTTAGTATTAAGGTCGAAAGAATTCCTGAAAGTTATATTTTCCTAGCAGCCATTGGCGGAGCAAATTACGTTTTCTCTGCACGACTAGGTAATTCGGAATATTGGCAGCAAATAATGAGTGTTCATCACGATGACCCGATTGATATTTCAAGAGACAGCATAAAAATCGTCAGCAAAAAAGTTGCCTTTACGTTTATGAATGGCGATTATGCCGTAACATCTGACGGCGGAAAAACTTGGACTCTTTGGGACGTGGACAAAATACCGAATTGGAATTTTTCGGATTACGGAAACATTAAAGAAGTAACGGTTTCAGAAAACGGCGTTGGCTCGCTTAAGCTAAATCCTTTGGGGAAACACAAGGAAATTCCAGAATTTTACGCAAGCGATTTCGGTAAAAATTGGAAACAAATAAAGTAATGTTGGAACTGCGAAATATAACTAAAACATTCGGCAATGTCATCGCTAATGACGACGTTTCAATCAAAATCGAGCCGGGAACGATTCACGCGATTGTCGGCGAGAACGGTGCGGGAAAATCTACGGTTATGCGCATCGCTTACGGCTTTTACAACGCCGATTCGGGCGAAATTTTGATTGATGGAAGTGCGGTAAACATTAAATCGCCGCAGGACGCAATCCGGCTCGGCATCGGAATGGTTCATCAACATTTTATGTTGGTTGATACGATGACCGTTGCCGAAAATATCATTTTGGGCGCGGAAACCGGCGGCGCGGCGAATCTTGATTTGGACAAGGCGAACGTGGAAATTGCGCGTCTGTCCGATGAGTTAAAACTTGGCGTTAATCCGAAAGCATATATCGAAGATTTATCGGTCGGCGCACAGCAGCGCGTAGAACTTTTGAAAGCACTTTATCGTAATGCACAACTTTTGATTCTCGACGAGCCGACGGCGGTTTTGACACCGCAGGAAGTTGAGGAATTTTTCGGCATTTTGCGTCGTATGCGAGAGCAGGGAAAAACCGTCGTCATCATCACGCATAAGCTCGAAGAAGTTCTTGCAATTTCTGACAATGTTACGGTTATGCGCGACGGCAAAGTTGTCGGTAATGTGAAAACAAGCGAGACGAGTGCGAAAGACTTAGCCAGAATGATTGTCGGGCGCGACGTTTTGCTCAGAGTGGAAAAGACCGACGCCAATCCGAGCGGAAACGTCTTGAGCGTGCAGAATTTGAGCGTTGTCGGCAAACACGGCAAGGCGTTGGACGATGTTTCTTTCGATGTCAAAGCGGGCGAAATCGTCGGCATCGCGGGCGTCGAAGGCAACGGGCAAACTGAACTAATAGAAGCGATTGCGGGCTTAGTTTCGGCGGGGAATTTGAGCGGAAAGATTTATTTTGAAGGCACGAATATTACAAATTTTTCCGCCCGTAAACGCAAAGAACTCGGCATCGCGCACATTCCCGAAGACCGCCACAGACGCGGGCTTCTGCTCGATTTCAATCTGGCGGAAAATTCGATGCTCGGCGTGCATTACCGCGCCCCTATTTCAAGCGCGAGCGGTTTGCTAAACGATTCGGCAATCAACAAACGCATCGGCGACATTATCGAAAATTTCGACGTGCGTCCGGCAAATGCGGAACTTCCGGCGCGCGCTTTGTCAGGCGGAAATCAGCAGAAACTTATCATCGGGCGCGAGTTTGAATTAAATCCGAAATTGCTTTTAGTTTCGCAGCCGACGCGCGGCGTTGACATCGGCGCAATCGAATTTATTCACCGCAAATTAATTGGTTTAAGAGACGCCGGAACGGCGGTTTTGCTTGTTTCCGCCGAACTCGAAGAAGTTACTGCTTTGGCTGATAGATTGCTGGTTGTCAAACAAGGAAAAATAGTCGGTGAAGTCGATCCAAAAACGACTTCGCCGGAAGAAATTGGTTTGATGATGACCGGCGGTAATTAAGAATTCATCCACGAAGTTACACGAAGGAAAATCATTTTACAAAGATTAAATCTTAGAAAACAACCGTGTTTTGGCAAGGTGAAAAATTAGCCTGGTCTTTGTGTTTTCTTTGTGTATCTTAGTGGATAATTTGGGTTTAGTCTTCCTATTTGTCCGAAAGCAATTGATAAACTGCCGCTGCTGCCAAACCGCCTGCCAGATACCACGCAACCGTCATCAATTCAGTTTGTCCGGTTCGCGCCGTTGTATCTGTGCCTAAACCAAGCGGCGCAGGCAGCGCCACCGCGCCTATTCCTGCCGCTAAACCAAGCAGCGCACCATTTCGATAAGCATTTTTCTCGTTGCCCAAGCCGATTAAGCAATAATACAGAGAGTTCGAAAAAATATCGCTTGCCAGCGTAATCCAATAAAGATTATCGTCTTGCGGCGGCGCGACACCCATTTTCATTAAAGGCTTTGCAATCGCTCTTTTCCCCAAAAGGTCAATGCGCGGCGCGTCTTTGACAAATTGCCGCGCCGTTTCGTTCAAAAGCGTTAAGGCGCACGCGCCGACTAAACCGCCAAGCATTGCTTTTTCGAAAGACATTTAAATAGTTGCTCCCTGTAAAAATAATTAAAGTAGATTTTTTATTTTTTCGACCGCTTTTTGCAGGTTTTCCAGCGACGTAGCGTAAGAAATCCGCAAAAACCCATCCGCGCCGAATGCTTCGCCGTCCGTTATTAAGATGTGCGCTTTTTCTAATAAAAAGTCGGCGACATCGGACGAGGTTTTAAATCGGTCACCCAACAAATTTCGGACATCGCAAAAAGCGTAAAACGCGCCTTGCGGCTCGGCGACTTTGAAACTTTCGATTGTCTGCAAAGCCGGAATGAGCCAATTTTTTCGCCGCTCGTATTCAGTAAGCATCGAATTGACCGCATTCATCGAATCCGCGCGATTTTCCATTGCACGCGCGCAGGCGTATTGCACGAAAGATGTCGGGTGCGATGTCGAATGACTTTGCAGTTTTGCCATTTCCTTTGACCACTGTTCGCTCGCAATCGTGTAACCAATGCGCCAGCCGGTCATTGCGTAAGTTTTTGAAAATGAACCGGCAACGCAGACGAATTTTCGTAATTCTTCAGGCAAACTCGCCGACGTGAAAATTTTTGCAGGCGGATAAACAAAAAACAAATAACATTCGTCGGTCAAAACATAGACGTTTTTTTCGGCGCAAGTTTCAACGATTTTTCTCATCTCGTCCGGCGGAATAACTCTTCCGGTCGGATTGTTCGGCGAGTTGATGATAAGCAGTTTCGTTTTATCCGTGATTGCACCTCGAACTTGCTCGGCAGTCAAAATAAAATCTGTTTCTTCCGTTTCGATAAAAACATTTTTTGCTCCGCAGAAATTGACGATTTCGGGAAACGTAACCCAATACGGTTTCGGAATTAAAACTTCGTCTCCGGCGTTTAATAAAGTGCAGGCAGCATTAAACAATGCTTGTTTTCCGCCGTCGGTTGCGACAATTTCCTCGGGCGAAAATTTTGTATCGAATTGTTCGGCGTAAAACGCGGCGATTGATTCCTGAAAAGTTCTTAGTCCCGCGGTCGGCGTATATTTCGTCAAGCCTTTTTGCAAACCTTCCCAGGCATATTGTTTGATAAATTCGGGTGTCGGAAAATCCGGCTCGCCGATAGATAAATCAATTACGTCAAAGCCTTGCCCGCGCAGTTCACCGGCGATTTGCGCGGTTTTAAGCGTCGAAGAAGTCTGCATTTTGGCGACGTTGCGGGCGACGGGAAAGTCAGTCATAAAATCGTTAGTAAGAAATTTAGTATGAGAAAAAACCGCCTGTTAATCTTTCACCATCTTTCTTGATGAATTAAAAATGTATGTTTTGCGGAGTTGGGTAATTGCGTTTGGCACATTGACCGTTACTTTTATTTTTCGTCTTTTATCGTCTGATATTTGATTTTGTGGATAATAGCTTAAACCATAAAGCTGGCTGAGTTCTTTAGCAATTTTGGCGAATGATTTCGATAGATTTTCTACTGTGTCGGCAAAATAAAACTTTCCGCCGGTTTCGCTTGCTAGCAAGCGTAAGTATAAAGTTCCTCGCTGATACGCCGCCGGTAACGGCTCGCCTTTAGCCGTTACAATTTGAACTGTTGTGCCTAACGGCAAATCCATCATTTTTGGTTTTAATTTTAATGTATCTTCAACGGTTTCATACTGAATCGGATAAATCAAAACATCGGATTCTTCTGCTAAACGCACGGACTTGCCAACTGTTTGATGAATACTTGACGTATCAATTCCATCGGTAAAAACAATCATTGCCTTTTTTCCGCCGATTTTTCCTAGATAATCAGATGTTATACTTCCCACTGCATCATAAAGACTGGTGCTATCGCCCGTTTGAGAAAAGACGATAGAATTTTGGATGTTTGATAAATCAGCAACAGTTCCGTCGGCGATTTTATTAAGCCTACTATCAAAGGTGAAAATCATAACGCGATCATTCGGGCGCAGTTGGTCTAAAAATGCGGTTGCCGCCGCCTTGATACTTTTTAATTTATTCGTCGTCGAATTGCTGACATCAAGCACCAAAGCAATAGTAAAAGGAGCAGAAACATCTTCAAAACTTTCGATTTTCTGCTCAACACCGTCTTCAAAAAGACGGAAATCTTCTTTCTTCAAATCAGTAATATTTTTGTTATTCCTGTCGGTTACTTTGGTCGGCACGATGACAAGCGAAGTTTCTACCCTAATCACTTCTTCGCTTTCTGTCGGTTGCTGGGAATAAGTTTGAAAAAAGCAAGATAAGACAATGAACAATAATGTTAATGCTGTTTTCATTTTCTGAATCTCCTTTTTGTGAATTAAACAAGCTGCCCGTAGAAAAACAAACGTCAAATTTACGGAAACTTCTTAAAACCTTTCCAAGAATTCTACACGATTCCCGAACGGGTTACGAAACTCAAAACGCCAGTAGTTTGGAATCGGAATGCCTTCGATAATTTTTACGCCTTTCCCTACTAACTTTTCGCGCCAGCTTTTCAAATCTTCAACTAGATAAGCGACGTGCGCTTTTGTTTTTGTTCGGTCAAAATTGTTTTCCGTGCCGACGTGAAGCTGCAAATCGCCGATTTCCAGCCAAAATCCGCCGCGCGCTAGCAAACTCTCCGGTTTCGGAATTTCGGGCAAGCCCAAAAAATCACAGTAAAATTCGCGCGCTTTCGTTTCCGCTCCTTCGGGAATTGTAATTTGTGCGTGATGGACTCTAAGCAACAACATTTTTCAATTACTTTATAATTTTGACTTGTCGCGCATTTTCGCTTCGACTAATTCTGGAACCAACCCTTCGACGCGACCGCCCAGTGTAAAAACCTGTTTCATCAAATTTGAAGAAACATACGAATATTCTTCCGCCGCCATCAAAAATACGGTTTCGATTTGCGGCTCTAAACGGCGGTTCATCAAAGCCATCCGCAATTCGTATTCGTAATCGGACACGGCGCGAATACCGCGCACAATTGCCGTCGCCGATTTGTCGCGCGCAAAATCGGCGGTCAAACCTTGAAAGCTATCAACGATTAAACTACACTCGCCATTTTCGATTTCCGGCAAAATTTCTTCAATCATCCGGCATCTTTCCGCGACGGAAAACATCGGTTTTTTTTCCAGATTGTTTAAAACGGCGATGATTATTTCGTCAAACAGCGGCAGGCTGCGTTTGATAATGTCGAGATGACCGTTGGTTAAAGGGTCGAACGAACCGGGGAAAATCGCGCGTCGCATAAATTTAGAAGTCTCAGGTTTCAAGTCTTAAGTCCAGGTAAAATGCTTCGTTGATTTTAGTCATTATAAAAGCAAAGTCCAATAATAAAAAAGAATCGCCTTAAAGCTAGAGACTTAGGACTTGAGACTTGAGACTTGAGACTTAGCTACGGCTGTTTAATTTCGTCAACTTTCGAGCCTTTGACTTCAGTCGTAAATTTCCGGTAATTGTAGGCTTTGATTATTATATTAAAGTTGATGCCTTTAACGAGCAGCAGTTTGACCGAAAGATTGATGTCGGCGACGCTCGGCAGCCAGATTTCGTTGTCCACGCGCTCCTGTTCGAGCGCGAAGGACGCGCCTTTCTTCAAACTCGCCAGAACTCCGCCGCCGACTTTGTAACTGTCGGCTAAAACCGCTTCGGAGCGCGCCACCTGCTTGTCCTGCACGTCAATCCACATCACGCCAGCCATTTTGCCAAAAAATTTCAGAAAACTTTTCGCATTTTTATAATCGAAATTCGGATTCGGCTCAAAATCGAAGACGATGACTTCGCGCCCGCGAAAATTTTCACGGCGCGGGTTTATCAGATTCGAGGCGCGCAGCAACTCGGCGGTAGAAATGCGCTTATCTTCATCTTCTAACGCTTGTTCGGCGGTCTGAGAGGCGGCTTTGGCTTCTCTTTTAGCGATTTTACGTTCAATTTCCGCGACGCGCTTTGCAACTTTTTTGTCTTCGTCGGCTTGTTCGTTTGCCGTCAGCGATTTGTCTTGCCGCTCGACGAGGCGGGTCATTTGGTAACCTTTGTAAAATGAAATCTGGAAAGTTTGCGAAGAGGTTTCGCGCAATACGCCGTCATCGTCCGGCGAGCGGCTGCCGACTCTCTGCGTGTAGGAATAATTTTCTAAAATTCCATCGACTTTATCTTCGTTCGCCTGTAGCGCTGTGAGCAGCGCGTGGATGTCAGGCAACGGCTCGCCAGACGTTTTCGGAAAATCAAATTCGGCAGAGGCAATTTGTCTATTGTGGGTAATTTGATTGAGTTTTATTTCGTAAGCGTCTTCGCCGATTTTCTGTTTTATCAAAAAAGGCTCGTTGATGCCATCAACCTTACGATAATCGGCATAATCAGAAATCTTCGTCACCGCTCCGAAGGGAATTTCTTCGCGCAGCAATAAATTTGTCGCCGCATCGAAAAACAACTTTATCGTAACGCCTTTTGCAGTTGTGTAAATCAAAACGTTTGCCGATTTGCCATTGACACCCTCTTGTCCGGCAGGCGCGATTTTCGCTTTTTCCTTTTTATATTTGAGCCACAGATTGTTTCTGAAAAAGGCTTCGGTTTGAAAATCACGGCTCGCCGAGCCGGTCAAAGTTCGCAAACCTTTACGCGAATCGCGCGTCCATCCGGATTTTCCGTTAAAGCCCGATTCGGTTTCAAAACCGTTTAAGTCGTAACTCGTGTTATAAAGATTAGGTTGCGTGCCTTGGGTCAGAAAGTTTCCCGTCGCGCCGTCTTTTAATCGCAGGATTGTGCCTGTTTTCTGAAAAGACTTCGTTGCTTGTAAAACTTTTTCGTCGCCGAGAGTCTTTGACGCCTGTTTCAGAATCCTGGTCGGAGATTGAGCCGGAACCAGAATTGAAAAAGACAACAGCACCGCCGCTAAAGTTAGAAAATAAAAAGTTTGTTTCATTAGATTGTTTGTACTGAAGAGGAAATTCGTTTTCTTCTTCAGTACAAAAAAGTGCCGCAAATTTCGTTTTGAGCGAAAAATAAAAATCGGCTACGGCAAGATTTCCCTAATCGCACGTTCAAAAATCGCAACCTTTTGTTTTGCCTTTTTCACGTCCGGGTAATCATCTTTGTATTGTGCTTTCAAATTCCAGAGATTTGTTTCAAGTTCAATCTTGCGAATGATTAGCTTTCCTAAAGCCAGTGTTAGCTTGCTCGCCTCATTTGTACTAACGGTAAAAAGTTTATCAGTTTCCTTTCGAAGCAGAGCGAGCTGAAAACGCAGTTGTTTTACTTTCGGAAAATCCTCGGTGTAATCGCCCAGAAAATCTTCAAGCTGAGATTCAAGTTCGGTTCTCTCCAGAAGAATCTCGGCATACGCCTGCGAAGATTTCGCCGCATGATTTGTCGCCGAAGCGTTTTGCGCCGAAACTTTTTTGCCGGTAGTTTGCGCGGTATTCGAAAGCGAAAAACTCAAAATAATAAATGTAAACAAAATCGGTTTTATATATTTCATATATTTAAGCGGCAACAGCCGTTTCGCACGAATTATTTATTGACACATCGCAGGAGTTAAACTCCAAATCCGAGTCGGCTTCGATTTCAGTCAAACCGTTGCCGAAAGTGTCATGCGTGGTTAAAGTCTCAAAATAAACTCCGATGTTGTCGAGAATTTCACGAGCTGAATGTGAATGATAAAGCGTTTGGCGAAACTGTGCGCCACCGACCAAGCCTTTGGTAAATTGTCCGGCAAGCTGTTTCATTTTGCCAAGCGCGGGCATTTCCGGCATATCTTCGCTAAGCAGCTCGAAAAATTCCAGCAGAACGGCTTGTTTTTCTTCGAGCGATGGCTGATACGGCGCGCGTCCTTGCGTTACGTCCTGAATTTGACGAAAAATCCAGGGATTTTGCATCGCGCCGCGCCCGATTAAAATTCCGTCGCAGCCGGTTTCCTCAAAACGCCGCAGTGCGTTTTCAATCGAAGTAACATCGCCGTTACCGGAAACCGGAATTTTTACCGCTTCCTTAATCTGCCGCACCAAATCCCAATTCGCCAAACCTTTGTAACCTTGTTCTTTCGTGCGCCCGTGAAGTTGGATGTGTTCGACGCCGCATTGTTCCGCCATTTTTGCGGCTTCGACGCAGTTGATTGTCGAATCGGTAAAACCCGTTCGCAATTTTAAGGTCAATGGGATCGAAATTGATTTTTTGATTTCTTTAAGAATCGTTTCAAGTCGCGGCAAATCCTTCAAAAGTCCCGAACCGCCGCCGTTTTTGACAACCTTCGGCGCAGGACAACCGCAATTGACATCCAAAATATCCGCACCAACTTCTTCCGCCATTTCCGCCGCCATCCCCATCCTTTCGGGCTGACCGCCGAAAATCTGCACGGCAAACGGGCGTTCTTCTTCGGCAAAGCGCATCTGCCGATGCGACTTCGGATTGCTGCGCGTCAAACCTTCGACCGATATAAACTCGGAAACCGACAAACCGACGCCGCCGCGCCGTTTTATCAAACGGCGAAAAGTGTAATCGGTAACGCCTGCCATCGGCGAGAGGATTAGAGGCGGATTGATTTCGATGTTACGGATTTTGAAAGACTTCACCTGTTATTTCGTTTGCTTGGTTAGTTCGACGCCGGTTGCTTCAAATGAAATTTCTGTAACCGTGCCGTCAGCATTGCGGCGGTCAAATTTCGCGCCGTCTTCTTTCTCCAAATGCTCGACCTGCTCTCTGCTCAAAGTTTTAACCGTAAAAACGCCCTCGGCTTTCGCACGCATTCCGGCAGCATCGAGCGGAATGGAAAAGGCGTGGTTTCTGCCAAAGGTAACACGCACGGATTTAGCTTCCTTATTTGGCGCAAGCTCCATCCAGCAACCCTCCATTTTGCACGAGCGGACGATAACGCCTTTGACCGCGACCTTTTTGCCCGCAAAATCTTCGGGTTTTTTCAAAATCTCCGCCAGCGAAACGAATTTCGCGTCTCTGCTTATACTTGCGCCGCGCATCATTCGTCCCTTTGCGTCAAAAGTTGAATCGTCGTATTCAAACGGTTTTCTTTCTCTGATTTTTTGCTTTTCCTTGTTCTCTGTCGTGTGCGGATTTTTGTCGGTTTTAACCGTTTGCGAAAAGCCAACGCCGGTTAAAGTTAGAGTTAAAATCGTCAAACTTAGAATTTTTTTCATTGCGATATATCTCCTTAATTTTTCTTGAACTGCGAATAATAAAGCGTTGCTTTAAGAGCTAAGTTATTTGTTTTAATAAATGGCAAAACTATATTCAACGATTTTTGATACGGGCGATGCTTTTCCACCTTCTTCCTTCGGGAAAAATTTTATTCTAAGCGCCGCAAAAATAGCCTGTCGCAACAAACCTTCGGATAATGATTTTAATACTTCAATTTTAGGTATAAATCCGGTTTGTGAAAATTCGAGTCTCAATTGGATTTTTCCCTGCACACTTTTCATTCGCGCAGAATCAATATAGGACGGTCTCGGCTTATTGATTATTACCAGCTTGTTTAAATTTTTGTCTTCATCGTTACTCTGTTTATTGAAAGTGTCTTGGTTATTCTGCGGTTGATTTTGTTTCCTTTCCGCAAAGTCGATTTTAACCGAAGTAATCTTCAAATTTGAAAAGGAAGTTCCGTTAGCGTCAAGTTTTTCCTTAACGTCGGGCTTAAAAACCAATGAGTTTAAGAACCGTTTTATTGTGGGCGTTTCTCCTTCCTTTGAAGCTGCGGTCAAAACATATATAAATTTTTTTGAATTAAAATACTGCCTGACAGAATAAAATTTATCGGTTTTCAAAACAACCTTCTTGATTGTCGTTGTGCCGCTTTTCATTTCAGAATAGTTGCCGGCTGCTTTATCGCTTTCGATAAACATTTTAAGCCCGCCGCTCTCAGCCTCGTAGCACTCAAAGCTCAACAGCGTATTTTCGTGATACGAATTAAGTATACTCATATTTTTTAGCCTATAATTGCTTTGATTATAAGAATTCCAAAATCCGTCTTTATCGTAAAAGTAATTTGATTCAGCAGGAACTTCAATTGAAAATTCGCCGTTGTCGCTTTGCACACGAATCCATTCGGCGAATTGTTTTTCTTGAGCAAAAGCATTTGTCGCCTGCAAAAATAAAATTGCGGCGAACGCGAGCGAAACGGTAAAAATTGTTTCGATTTTTTTCATAGTAAATCTGTACGTAAATCAGTTATGCTTGAAAAGTTAATAATTATAGCAGTGAAAGAAAAACATATCCATATTTCAAGCATTGCTTTGACGTTGTGCGGCGGCGTTTTCGTTGCGTGGCTTTATTTGGTTGAGCCGAAGAATCTGCGCGAAATATCGAGCAAAGCGCAAACGACAATCGAAAATGCGGCGACGAAAACTCAGGTCGCAATCGGAACTTACGAGATTGACCAGGCGAAATTCAGCGAAGGTTTGCAGGTGTTTCGGCAAGATAATTTCATCGCCGCGCGCACCCGATTTGAACAAGCCGACCCGGAGCGACGCGACGCAAGAACACAGTTTTACGTCGCCTACAGTTTTTACCGACAAGGTTTCGGCACGATTTACAACGACAATGCGCTTTTCAAAAAAGGTTTGGAGCAGACGGATTTCGTCATTTCACTCGACAAAAATTTCAGATCGGACGACCAAAACTTAAAGATAAAAACGCCAGACGAACTCAAAAACGAATTTGAAGAAGGCTTAAAATTTACGGCGAGCGATTTTAATCCGTTGAAAGTTTTATTCGAAAGAAAATAGTTATGTCCACAGTCCAGAGTCCTGAGTCCAAAGTCAAAGAAGAAACGGTTCTGCTTGAACCCAGCGATAGGGAAGTCGAGGATTTGTCCGTAGTTGACGGTGAAATTATGGAAGTTGTGGACGGCGATAAATCCGTTTCAAAGACCGAAAACCAGAGACCGAAAACCGAAATAATAAACAAAGAACAAAAGACAAAAGACGATGAACGAATTCGACAATCCGCCGTTCGTCATTACATTCTTTTGCCTATTATTTTCCTGTCGGTTGCACTGCTCGGCGGTTTACGTATCGAGGCTGGAAATTCGGCGTTTCTTTTTTTGAAACCGGCGCTTGTTTGTTTGATTTTTGCAAGCGTTTTGCTCGTTCTATTCTTTCGTGCCGATTTAATAAGACTTGACGGCTGGTTTTCGGAAAATTTTTCGACGCTGAAAAACCTTGCCAACGCCGGTGTTCTGCTCGCGCTTTTTGCGGCTTCGACGCAAATTTTTAATTCGCTTTTGCCGGAACGAGGCTTACCGTTTTGGACGATTGCATTTTGCTTTTTCTGGACGCTTTGGAACAACCTTTTTGCCGAATTCCACCCGAAAAAGTTGGTCAAAAGTTTGGGTGGAATGTTCGCGCTTGCGTTTGCCGTTAAATATTTAGTTTTGGCAAATTTGACTGCGCCGCCATCTGACAGTTTGTGGCAGAGAATTACAGAAAGCCCGACTCAGGAAGCGTTTACGTGGCTGCTCGATTTGCCGCGTTTTGCCGCTGCAACCGGCTATATTCAGTTTTTTACGCTGGTTTTTTATTTGATTGGGCTGTTTTTACTGAAACCGGAAACGCGAGATGGTGAATCGTCAATCATAAATCGTATCTAAAACTCATTTTCCTGAATTGCTTCTGAAACAATTTCATAGAGATTTGCCGCGTCCGCGCGTGAAACCTGTTTTTTGTCGGGAACTTGCAGAACTTTTATTCGCGTCAGACGATTGTGCCGCTTGATTTCAATCTCATCACTTGGCTTTACTTCGCGCGCGGATTTTGCCGGTAAATTGTTTATTTTTATCAAACCCGCGTCACAAAATTCCTGCGCCAAGCTTCGGCGCAAAATCAAACGGCTGGTTTTGAGGAAAAGGTCGAGACGCATTGTTTAGAATTACGAATTATCAATTACAAATTTGAAATTCGCTTTTTGTTTTATTTATCCGATTTTTTAGCTTCGGTTTTTCTGTCGTCGGCAAATAGAATCGGCGAAACCAGCGAGCGGTAACTTTCGTTGATTTTTATGTAGGAATCAGCGCGCAGTTCTGACATATATTTTTTTCGTTCCTGCGGAAGTCTTTCGTAAGTGAGCGTTTTTCGCACATCGTTTTCGTCGTAAAACGATTCGTTGCTGGCTTTTGTACGGTTGTCGAGACGCAGAATTTCCATGCCTTCGGTTAATTCAATCGGGTCAGTTACGCCGCCGACTTGAAGGCTTGCCAGAGGTTTGGCAAATTTTTCGTCCAGGTCTTTGACGTTGATGTTTTCGTTTTTTCCTTTCGTCGTTTTTGCGTCCGCACGGTCGGAATTTTCCGCAACTAGCTTTCCGAAATCCACGCCGCTTTTGGCTTGGGCAACAATTTTTTTAGCATTTTCGCGCACGGCGTTCATATCGCGTCCGGCAAAGCCCAAAAAAAGTTCGCTGATACTGACGGTTTCAGGTCGGGTAAATTTCGATTTGTTTGCTTCGTAATAAGCTTTTACTTCTTTTGAACTTAAGGCAGAATAAACCTTGGAATCAACTTCGCGCTGGAAGACGGCTTCTCTGGTAAATTGTTTGCGCCAATTTTCACGGATATCGTCCGGGTTGACCCCGGTTTTTCTCATCTCCTGATACAGAATGTCGAGCGATTTGATATTTTCCTGTCTCATTATCCCTAAAAATCTTTGGTTAATCTGCGCGTCAACTTCGGATTCGACACCGATGTCTTTGCCTTTTTGCAGCAAAAGCTCTTCATTGACAAGATTGGCGATAATTTCGCCCTGTTTGCTTTCGATTTCGGCTTTCGCCTGTTCGCGCGGTTTTTTGCCTTCCTGGACGAGAGAATCAATTGCGTCGTTCATCTCGCGCTTTATGCGCGAAAGCGTTATCACGCCGTCATTTACCTGCGCGACAACTTCGTCGATAACCTTTACATCAGTTTCCTGCGCAGATGCGGTTAAACTCGAAAACGCAAAAATCGCAATCAAAAAAAATACGTAATTGATGTGTTTCATTGACTTGTTCCTTGTAAAATAAAAAATCGATTCGGAAATCTTAATCTTTAACTGAGGTTTTTTGCAACTTTCGATGTTTGATGCCTAAAGTTGTTTTCGCGTTTCTTGCCAGTTTAATTTTTACTGATTTCGGGAATCGGGCGAAAAGTAGAAAGGCAAAAGGAAAAGGTAAAAGTTTGGTTTAGAATTATTTCCGCTCGATTTCCTCAATTTTTGTATTCAGCCAGCTGCGAAAGTTAGTTTCGTTGTCGAAAACCATCCGGCTTTCGACGACAAAACACGGTAGAACAAACTTCAAATCTTTCAACTTAACGGCATCTTTCGCGGTTGTCAAAAGAATTTTCGCGCCGTTTTGCCTGGCTTTTTTTTCGAGTTTCGCAGTGTCGGTTTGTTTATAAAAATAATGGTCAGGGAAAGTTTCAGTCGCAATCAAATCAAAATTTTCGTGCCGTAGCTGCTCGAAAAAATTGCTCGGATTTCCCAAACCGCAAAAAGCAAGAAATCCAGGTTTTAAGTTGTTTGTATTTTGGATTTCCCCCTTTCCGTAATTTGTTTCCTTTTGTGCCTTTGCGAAAAATTCTTCCAGTCTTATTATTTTTGAGATTTTATTTTCCGAAACAAAAATCGGGCAATTTGAATTAAATATCCTGATTTCCGCCTTTAAGTGTTCAACCGTCTCAACTAAATTTGCGCGTGTTATGACAATCGCGTCGGCTCGTTTCAAATTCAATAAAGGCTCGCGCAAGATGCCGAACGGTAGCAATTTGCGGTTGCCGAAAGGGTTTGTCGCGTCAATCATTACAATATCTAAATCGCGCTCGGCGCGCAGATGTTGAAACGCATCGTCAAGAACAAACGCCGTAATTCGGAATTTTCCCCGCGCCCAATTTCCCGCCAGAACACGGTTCGCGTCCGCGACGACAACAGCTTTTCCGAGAAGTTTCTGTGCCAACTCAAACGGCTCGTCGCCCGCTTGTTTCGCGTCTGCTAAAATTTTTTCGCCGTCGGAAACTAAAACTTTCTGTTTCGGATTTTCCCGCTTGTATCCGCGCGAAATAATACAAACTTTCTTACCCTTTTGTGCCAGAATTTCCGCAACAAACGCGACCAGCGGAGTTTTGCCCGTTCCGCCGACAGTCAAATTTCCGACGCTCACGGTCAGCGCGCCGAGCGAAAAAGATTTGAGCACGCCGCTTTCGTAAAGCGAAACGCGCTTTTGCAAAACGGCTCGGTAAAGGCGAGAAAGCATAAATTTTAATGGTGAATGGTGAACGGTGAATGAAAAACATTTATCATTTACCATTTATCAATTATCACGATTTGCTATATACAATTCACTCACCGCTGATTAGGTAACATTTCAAAGATTGAGAAAATTTTGCAATAGTTTTTTGCCTTCTGAAGTCAAAATTGATTCGGGGTGAAACTGTACGCCTTCGATTTTGCAGGTTTTATGGCGCAAACCCATTACTAAACCGTCGGGCGAAACGGCGGAAATTTCCAGACAATCGGGCAGCGTTTCGCGCTCGACAATTAATGAATGATAACGCGCGGCTTGAAAACTGTTTTCTAAATTGGAAAATATCGTTTTCCTATCGTGCCGGATTTCGACCGGTTTGCCGTGAACCGGTTCGGGGGCGCGGATGACTCGTCCGCCGAAAAATTGTCCGATTGCCTGATGACCGAGACAAACGCCGAGAATTGGTACTTCGCCGCCGAATTTTTTTAAAACCGGCAAGGAAATTCCTGCCTCCGAAGGCGTTCCTGGTCCGGGCGAAATTAAAATCTTTTGCGGTTTGAGTTCTGTTTCGATTTCTTCGATCGTAATTTCGTCGTTTCGTCGCACCTCGATTTCTGCGCCGAGTTCGCCCAAATACTGAACCAGGTTGTATGTAAAAGAATCGTAATTGTCTATTACTAAAAGCATTTAATCAACGGAAAACGGTAAAATCTCGGTTTTTATTTGTAAAAACACAACGCGGATATAGCGTAAGCCGAAATAAGAAGAAAATTCAACGCCTTTTTTGTCTATTATTCTCGTTTCACACTAAGTATGGTAAATAAAAATTGAAAACTTGCAAAATTTCTAACTGATATACGTTCACCGATTGCGAAAAATTTTATTTACTATTTTCCGCGAAAGACATAACATTAACCGAATTTATCGAAATTGGAGACTCTCGAAATGCTTTATAAAAAAGTTTTTACCTTTTTTCTCTGCCTGGTATTTTTAGGACAAAGTTTCGCGCAAAGCAAACCGGCGGACGAAACTAAATCCGAAGCGCAAATCGCTCCGGCATTGCGGGAAAAATCCGTCGCGCTGCTCAATGTTCTGGCACGCGAAGCCGAGCAGTTTTATTTGCCGGAAAACCGCGTCAGTGCGCGCGTTTTGGTAGCGAATCTGCTCTGGGAACACGACGAAAAACAGTCGCGCGTGATTTTTCAAAACGCCGTTTCCGAATTAAGCACTCTGCTCGGACAGGTTTCGCTTGAAACTTCGGAAGAAGATATCCAAGAAGGAAATTTGACCTTCGAAGCCGTCAAAGAATTGCGAAGCAAACTGCTTTTAACGCTAGCCGCTCACGACCCTAACTTTGCGCTCGAAGCCTTACAAAAGTTGTCACGCCGAAAAGATGACGGCGAAAGCGTGTTCGCCGACGACAATACGCTCGAACTTAATCTTGCCGAACAGATTGCCGCAAAAGACCCAAAACAAGCCTTTGGAATTGCCATCAAAAACCTGCAAAAAGGTCTCGGCACCAATCTTTTTTCCGCGCTCGAAAGCATTTACGAAAAAGACGCCGAACTCGGCGCGAGACTCGCCAGAGAAGTTCTGGGCAAAATAAAAAGCAAGGATACAAAAGTCGTTTCGTCCGGCGATTATATTTCAAATTCGATGTCGTCGAACACGACTTCGATGGCAAACGTGGCGGTAATAATCAATTCAAACAACGCGGCAATTCCTGAAACAAATTTCACGGCTAACGTCTGGGAAATTCAACAATTTCTACAAACAATCAGAAAACTTAACCGCCTTGCCGTCAAAGATAAAAAAACGCTCGCTTTGACCGATGGCGAGATAAAGGATTTGATAGAAGTTTTAGCGCAGAAATACGTCAAACAAACGTATCTTTCGCCTTATGAAGTGGCGCAGGTGATGGGCGACATCGGTAAATATTTTCCCGCTTCGGCACAATTGATTCGGCAAAAAATGGCGAAAGGTTCGACCGAACTCGACAACCAAATTCGCAACCAGGAAGTTCAAAGCGAAACCGAAGACAAAACCGCCGAAGAAATTTTTCAGATTGCCGAGAAAAAACCAGTCGGCGAGCGCGACGGATTTTATCGTCAAGCAGCCGAAAAAGCCTTTGGAGAAGGTAATTTGGTAAAAGCAAAAGATTACTATGGAATTCAAACAACGCGGCAATTCCTGAAACAAATTTCACGGCTAACGTCTGGGAAATTCAACAATTTCTACAAACAATCAGAAAACTTAACCGCCTTGCCGTCAAAGATAAAAAAACGCTCGCTTTGACCGATGGCGAGATAAAGGATTTGATAGAAGTTTTAGCGCAGAAATACGTCAAACAAACGTATCTTTCGCCTTATGAAGTGGCGCAGGTGATGGGCGACATCGGTAAATATTTTCCCGCTTCGGCACAATTGATTCGGCAAAAAATGGCGAAAGGTTCGACCGAACTCGACAACCAAATTCGCAACCAGGAAGTTCAAAGCGAAACCGAAGACAAAACCGCCGAAGAAATTTTTCAGATTGCCGAGAAAAAACCAGTCGGCGAGCGCGACGGATTTTATCGTCAAGCAGCCGAAAAAGCCTTTGGAGAAGGTAATTTGGTAAAAGCAAAAGATTACTATGGACGTGTTAAAAAAAGAGAAGAATACGATTATTTGGGAACAAAAATCGAAGAATCTCTTCCGCTCGCATCGGCACAAAAAGGCGATATGCGCGAAGTTCGCCAGATGCTCGCCAAAGTCAAAACGCCCGAAGCACGCATTGAAATTTTGTCTGCGCTTGCCGCAAACATTATGCAAAACGGCGATAAAAAAACGGCAGCCGCTCTGATTGATGAAGCGCGCTCGCTATATTCGGGCAAAATGAAACAGAGACGAAACTTAATTTCTGTTTTGCGATTGGCGCAAGGCTACGCCGTCGTCGAACCCGACCAGAGTTTCGCGCTGCTCGAAGGCAACGTATCTTATTTTAATGATATTATTGCGGCAGGAATTCTGCTGGACGATTTTAATGAATACGGCTCGGTCAAAAACGATGAAGTTACCCTCGATGTCGTCCGCACCGAATCTTACCGCAACACACCTGGCGGCGTCGCTCTAATAAAAAAATTAGCAAACGTTGATTTTGACCGCTTGTCGACTTTAGCCGAAAAATTTGCGCGAACCGAAATAAGATTTTTCACGCGTTTCCGTATCGTTGAAGCCGTGCTTGATTCCGACGCCAAAGACACGGAAAAAGAAATCCAGCAAAGCGAAGAAAGAGGCAAATACTAAATTTGAATCTGTATTTGAGATTTCAAGTAGTAATAAATGCGCCGCAATTATATTTACTGAATGTTCTGCTTTTCATGGTTATGCAAATCAATATTTCGCAAACAGTTAGAAACAATTCGCTACGCAGACATTAAGGGCGCAGCTTTTTGGAAAGAATAAGACAAAACAAAAATGCATTTGTGTTTATCTGTGTTTTCGGTCGTTGAGTCATTTATCCTAAACTCGTTCCCAAAAGCCAATGCCCGCCGTCAACGACGAGCGTTACGCCGCTGATGTAGCTTGCCGCGTCAGAGCAGAGAAAAATCGCCGTGTTTTCGATGTCTTTGATGCGTCCGAATCTTTGCAGTGGAATTTTCTTCGCCAATTTTTCTTTCAAGGGTTTGGGTAAGAGGCGCTTCATTCCTTCGGTATCTTCAATCGGACCGGGCGCGATGCCGTTGACGCGAATGCCGAACCGACCCCATTCGACCGCGAGATTTCTGGTTATTGCGTCAACCGCCGCTTTTGCTGCCGAAACGTGAATCTGCATCGGCGTTGCGGTCAGATGAAGCGTCGCGCTGATATTCAAAATCTGACCGCGAGATTTTTTCAATTCTTCAAAGGCGGCGCGACAAATATTAAAGGTTCCTTTGGCGTCAATGTCCAAAACAGTTCCGAAGCCGTTTGCCGAAAGCTCATCCGCCTTACAAAGAAAATTTCCCGCCGCGCCGTTGACGATAATATCTATTTTGCCGAATCGCTCGACGGTTTGGTTTAACGCATTTTCAACCGCCGCAAAATCGCGCACGTCCGCAGCGACCGCAAAACATTCACCGCCCGTCTGCTCGATTAAATTTTTCATCGGTTCGAGATTTTCCTGTTTTCTGGAAGTTATCGCTACTTTGGCGCCCGATTCCGCCAGAGCGCGAGCTATTCCACCCGTAATTCCCGTCCCGCCGCCGGTTACAAACGCGACTTTACCCTGTAAAATGTTTTCTACAAAAACTTTGTCCATATTGATTCGGGATTTTAGCATAAACGAAATGAAACTACAGTTAACAAAGGCAAAAGTAAAAATGCAAAAGGCGAAAGTAGCCGATGAATTTACTTTTCATTTTCCGCTTTTCACTTTTCACTCTAAAAAATTCGCGTTCATCTGTGTTTATCTGTGGTTGATTTTTCTTGCCTCGTGCCAATCAAAGCCGACGGATTTACGTTCGCTTGCGCCTGCCGACACAATTATTTACCTGGAAACAAACGATTTGCGGAAAACGCTTGAAACATTAACCGAAAGCCGAGCATTTCGAGAGCATGCAAGAGACAAAACGGATTTTTCCGCGCTCGAAAATGTTCAATTTGCCGTTGCCGTAACCGGTTTTGAAACTTCGGAACAGCAAGTTGCCAGCGAACAATCCATCTTGAATTTCAAGCCGCGCTTTGTTGCAATTGCCGACACGCACGCCTGGAAACCAGCCGCTGTCCAGATTGCGGAAAATCAAATCGGGAAGTTTGCCCGCGGAACTTACGGCGACGACGTGAAATTGGAAAAATCCGAAAAGGCTGGTGCAAAATTCTTTGTTTGGACAAGTACGACAGACGGGCGCAAACTTTTTGCCGCCGTTTCCCACAGCATTATCTACGTCGGAAACGACGAAAGCCTTTTGGATAAATGTCTGGCGGTTAAACGCGGCGAAGCGGAAAGTTTGTTGAAAAATGAAAATCTGACGCGCGCACGCGAAGCGATGAAGTCAAGTTACACCAAAAACGCAGCGAGCGCGGAAAATCCGCTTGCCTTCGGGTACATTACGCCCGAAGGCATCGCGCAAATTGCTAATCTCGCAGGCGTCTCATTGGCAATCGGCGCAACCGAAAACGACGACGCAAGAAGTTTTATCGCCAGTGCTTTGCCGCAGGTTTTGCAGAAAACGACAAAGGAAATCGCTTGGACGGCGAGCAAAACAGAGCAGGGAATCGAAGATAAAATTTTTGTTGCAACGACAAGCGAAACTTCGTCCGTTTTCAAAGAAACACTGCAATCCTTTGCACAATCACAAACAAATTCGGCAGAATTTTTGCCGTCAGACGTTTTTTCGATAACCCGTTACAACCTGCAAAATCCTCAATTAGCGTGGCGCGGTTTGCGGTTTGCTGCTGCAAAACAAACCGACGCGAGAAGCGCGAAAATTTTAACGCAATTTTCAAACAGTTTGTTCGAATCTTACGGCGCGTCGGATGCGGACACCTTTTTGAGCGCGATTGATTCCGATATTTTGACGGCGCAGTTTGACGCCGACGGCGAAAAATCAATCGCCATTGTCGCGGTTAAAAATTTGGAAAATGTGAAAAAATCAATTACTGAAATAAACTTCAAATCACAGCCGGAAAAACTAGCAGACGCTGAAATCTGGAAATCTGAGGACGGCGAAATTGCGGCGGCGTTTGCCGAAAATAAATTGATTTTAGGCGACGGTGAAATTGTCTTGAAATGCTTGGAAGCAAAACAAAGCGGGCAAAATTTCACAAAAAATCAATACTTCTCGAAATTTAATGACAGCAAATCCGTTTCGATCACTTATACCAAAGATACAGATTCGGCGGAAAAAATTCTCAAAGCTTTAGGCGCGCCAAAAGAGGAAAATAAAAAAATTACAACAATTTACTTAACCGAAACTCGTTTTACGGAAAACGGCATCGAGCGCAAAAGCGTTTCAACATTTGGCTTTATCGGAACAATTTTGGAAAAAATCGGAGAGTAGAACGCAAATTTAATGGTGAATGATTAATGGTGAATGTAAGAATTGTTTTCCATTCACCATTCATCATTCACCATTAATCTTTTTCGCATTTCTTTTTAAATTTTTAACGTTTTGTTCAATCCAGCTTTCAGCTTCTTCAAAATACGCAAACTGTTTTTCGTTGCGGCGAAAAGCGGGCGTGTGATTGTAGCGTCTGCCGCCGTGGTGAATCGTCGGGTGAAAAATGTGCAGCATTTCGTGGAAGACGACAAACTCAACGACGTATTTCGGCACTTGTCGCGCGTCGAGAGAACGACTGACGACAATTGTCTCGTGTGTCGAATCGTGATGACCTAAAATGCGAAAAGTCTTACGTGCGGACCAGGTTAACACGGGCAAAGGAATTTTCCCGTCAAAATAAATCTGATTCAAACTGCGAAAAATTTCGTCCAAATCGTAGATGTCGCCTTTGGAAGTCGTGATAATTTTGCGTCCTTTTGCGCGTTTGTTTTCGTCAACTTTTTGGCGGAATTCTTCGGTTTTTATAAAGTGGCGGTATGTCTCCTTTGCCTGTGTCGGGACTTTTTTGCGAAAAAGTTTGGCAACTAAGATAAATGCCAGAGCCTTTTGCGCTTCGAGCGGCAGATTTCGAGAAATTTCGGCAAGACGTATAAAGGCTTTTTGTTCACGAATGCGAATTGTGTGATTGATACCTATATACGGATAAAATCGAAGTTCGATTTCGGGCGTTTGAGATTTGCCGTTAAAGATTTGAAACGCTTCTTCATAGAATTTTTTTATTTCCTGCATTAGTTGAGGCATAAAAGCAAAAGTAAAATAAAAATCAATCTTGTCGATAAGTTAAAACACCTGAACAACTTCCGAACTTTTGCCTTATTTCTTGACAGGCAACAAACGAAAATGATATTCAATTGAAAGCCGTAGAATATCGCTTATCTGCGGTTCGTTTCAAACTCGTAAATCGAAAAATTTCCGCCCGTGATTTCAAATCAGACACATGAAAAGAGTTCACAATTTCCCGACGCCCGCGGGCAAATTATATTGTCTGCCGTCATCAACGAGCATCTTGTTTCGGGCGAGCCGGTCGGTTCGAAGTCAGTTGCCGAAAAATTTGTCGGCGCGACGGGTTGGAGTCCGGCGACGATTCGCAACATAATGGGCGAACTCGAAGATTTCGGGTTTCTGGAGCAGCCGCACACTTCCGCCGGACGAGTTCCGACCGACAAAGGCTATCGTTATTACGTTAATAATCTGCTCGGCGTTTTGAGTCTTTCAAACGATGATTTGCGCATCGTCAACGAAGAATTCGGCTTCAGCGAAATCGAAAGTACAGAGACGCCCGACCGTCTAATGGAGAGAACTTCTCATCTGCTTTCGGCTCTTTCGGATAACGTCGGCATCGTTGTGTCGCCGTCGCTTTCAAGAGACAGATTGCAGCATATAGAGTTTGTCAATTTGTCTGAAAAACGGGTACTTGTCGTGCTTGTTTCCGCGCCTAATATCGTACATAACAAAATTATACGGCTCAAGGAAACTTTTACAAACGACGAACTCGAACGCACGGCGCGCTATTTGAACCGGGAGTTTGCAGGAAAGAGCCTGGCGGAAATTCGCGTGAAAATTCTCGGACTGATGCACGAAGAAACTTCGCTTTTCGACAAACTTCTGCAAACGGCGATGATACTCTGTTCGCAGAGCATCGAGTCGGAAGATGACGAGCGCGGCGAAGTTTATGTCGGCGGCACGTCGAATATTTTGACGAAGAGAGATTTTGCAGACCTTGAACGTCTGCGCGAATTGCTCCGCACGATTGAGGAAAAATCGAGACTCGTGCAGATTCTAACCGAATGTATCGTACAGGACACTTCGGCAAAAGGCGCCGTGCAGGTAATTATCGGCAGTGAAAACTCGGCTGCATCTTTGAAAAACTGCACGCTGATTACAGCGCCGTATCGCCTCGGCGACGGCGAAGCAATCGGAACTTTGAGCGTTTTAGGTCCGACCCGAATCGAATATGCCAGAATGATTTCAATTGTTTCTTACGTCGCTCGCTCGCTGGAAAAAACAATGAGCAAGGAATACCAGAAAATTTAATCTCCGAACCAAATTTTCAAGCCTGAAACTGTGCGCGTTGAAGTGTTTGAAAATTTTGAAAGAATGTTTCAACCGTCTTATCAAAACTCTAAAGAGAGCGGATTAAACTTCTTCGCTTGAGAAAAACATCCGGTTGACGCAAAATTAAAGAACGTCAGTTCAAAGAGATTGGGCTGGCGTTTCTCAATTTTGGATTTTAGATTTTGGATTTACGATTTTTTATCGTCGATTTGAAATTTGGAATCTAAAATCTGGAATCTTGCAATTATGAGTAAAAGAGATTATTACGAAGTTTTGAGCGTCAGCCGAGCTGCGACCGAAGTTGAAATAAAAGCGGCGTATCGCAAACTTGCGATAAAACATCACCCGGACAAAAATCCGGGTGACCACACGGCGGAAGAAAAATTTAAAGAAGCGGCGGAAGCGTATTCCGTTTTGTCGGATGCGCAGAAACGAGCCAGCTATGATCGTTTCGGACACGCCGGAGTCGGCGCAGGTGCAGGCGGCGGCGCGGGATACGACCCGGGATTTTCCAATATCGAAGATATTTTCGACCTTTTCGGCATTGGCGATATGTTCAGCGGACGCGGCAGCGCGGGCGGCTCACGGCGAACAGCCGCACAGCGCGGTGCGGATTTACGCTACGATTTGGAAATTACGCTTGAAGAAGCGGCTGCCGGAAAAGAAGAAAAACTGCGCATTCCGCGTTTGGAAAAGTGCGAGGAATGCGACGGCAAAGGTGCGGAAAAAGGAACAAAAGCGGAAACTTGCACAACCTGCAACGGAAGCGGACAGACGCGGCTTCAACAAGGTTTTTTCAGCGTAACGCGACCTTGCCAAAAATGCGCGGGTAAAGGTCAGATTATAAAAAATCCGTGCAAAAAATGTCGCGGCGCGGGTCGCGTCGAGCGGGAAAAATCGCTGGAAGTAAAAATTCCGGCGGGTGTCGAAACCGGCTCGCGGCTTAGAATAAACGGTGAAGGCGAAGCGGGCTCAAACGGCGGCACGGCAGGTGATTTGTATGTCGTCGTCCACGTCAAAGAACACGAATTGTTCGAGCGGCAAGGTGCGAATCTCTATGTTTCCGTTCCGATTTCCTTTGCCCAAGCCGCGCTCGGTTCGGAAATAAAAGTTAGGACGCTCGACGGCGAAGAAGATTTGAAAATTCCGGCGGGAACACAAACCGGAACCGTCTTTCGCCTTAGAAATCAAGGAATGCCTGCGCTGGGCGGACGAGGAAAAGGTGATTTGTTTGTCGCCTCGACAATTATCACGCCGAAAAATCTAACCAAAGAACAGCGCAAATTGCTCGAACAACTTGCCGAAGTTGAAGATATGGATTTTCAAGACGAATCGTTTCTCGACAAGATGAGAAATATGTTCGGTTAATCCGGTGCGCATCGGCTTTTTAATCGCGCACGGCAACTAATTCGTAGAGTGCATTTTTGAAAAAAAGCTTTTTAAACTGCCGCTCGGCATTACCAGATTTTGACCCGGGAACGGCGGCTTTTGTCTGCCGAGACGTAGAATTTTGCTCGATTACATTGAGCGGCAAACCGGCTATAACCTTTTTTATTTGATTTTCGGTGAAATGAACCGTGTGGTCTGCAAACGGCGAGAGTTCAAAGCGAATGCCCAGCGCATTCCAAGCTCCGTGAGCTTTTGAAGCAAAATCGTAAATCGGATGATGAATGTTGACTGTAAAATAGAGCAAACCGCCCGGCTTTAACACGCGCGCTAGTTCCTCGACGATTTTGACCGGCTTTTCGGCGTGGTCAATTACATTATCGCTCAAAACAACATCGAAAGAAGCGTCAGCAAAAGGCAGTTCTTCACCGATGGCGGCGACCGTCTGCGCGTTTTTCTGCCACACCGGAAACAGCCGTTTGTAATCTACCGCCAGCGGGTCAATGCCGACTCCATATTTGTTGCCGAAACCGAAAATCAATCCGTGCGCTCCGCTCCCGACCTCCAAAATGCGCGCTTCATCCGATATCGAGTGAATTTCTTCCAGCTTTCGACGCACTGCTTGCGCTCTGACAATTATGTCGAGAACCACGTGCCTCTCTTTGTCGCGCAGAGATTCCGCCTTTTTCTCTTGGTAATCGAGTTGGCGCTCAAGCGCGCGTTTACCGCGCTGCCAACGTTTTTCGGCTACCCATTGTTTCATAAAGGAAGATTTATTTTGAGCCATAAATTATAGAACAATTTCTTCAAGCAGTATTTTATTGCCCGTAAGTAGGTTTTTGATTGAACATCATTATTGAAGTTTTGCTTTGACCGTTTCGCTGACGAGTCTGCCATCCGCCGCCTTGCCTGCGAGTCGCGTCTGCGCCGCTTTCATCACCGCGCCCATTTCTTTCATCGAACTCGCGCCGGTTTCTACAATTGCATCGGAAACCGCTTTTTCGATTTCTTCCACGGACGCAGCTTGCGGCAAATAATCTTCTATGACGACGAGTTCTGCTTTTTCCTTTTCGGCAAGCTCCATGCGTCCGGCGTTTTCATATTGTTCGATTGAATCGCGGCGCTGCTTGACCAGAGATTGCAGGGCTTTTGTAATTTCCTCGTCGATCAAATCTCCCCCTTTTTCGATTTGCCGGTTCATCAAATTCGCTTTGACCATTCGCAAAACCGACAAACGATTCGCGTCTTTTGCCTTCATCGCGGCGGTCAAATCATTGACAATTTTATCTCTTAAAGCCATAACATTTATGATTTACCATTTATCATTTATTATTTAACACTTGTAATTTAACACCTACCATTTATTCAATTTCAATGGTAAATGTTAGATGTTTAATAATAAAGGCTAAATGATAAATGGTAAATGATAAATGACAAATGTTAATTGGCGTTTCGGAATTTTAGCGGGAATAATCGTTGCCGTATTCGGTTTGTATCCGCAGTTTGCGTTGTGGAACGAGCGCGGCGCAGCAGAAAAAGGTTGGAACGGAACTTTCGCATCCAACGATTTGGATGAAACGGCTTATGCTGCTTACTTGCAAGCCTTGATTGACGGCAGACCGAGAAAAAACGACCCGTATTCCGGGCGCGACGAGACCGCCGAAAATCCGCAGCCCGAATCAATTTTTTCGATACAGTTTCTACCGCCGGTTGCGATTTCGATTCCGGCACGCATCTTCGGTTTAAATGCGCCAGGCATTTTTATTCTGCTTTCATTTGCAGCGAGCTTTTTCACCGCTCTGGCTTTATTTTGGCTGCTCGCGCAAATTACGGAAGATAACCGTTTTGCGTTCGCCGGCACATTATTAATTTTATTCGGCGGCGCGCTTGCTGCGGGAAATGGCGCAATCAGCCAATTTTTAGGACGCGGCGCAGCTTATCCGTTTCTACCTTTTTTGCGCAGATACATTCCGGCAGCGGCGTTTCCGTTTTTCTTTGCAATGTTCGGTTTCGTCTGGCTTTCGCTGAAAAGTCAAATTAAATCGACCAAATACATTTCAGTCGTTTCAGCCGGATTGTGCTTCGCCGTTTTGGTTTTTTCCTATTTTTATTTGTGGACGACTGCCGCTGCTTTCCTTTTTGCGCTGACTTTATTGTGGTTTGTTCTGCGACCTGAAAATTGGAAACAGGATTTGCCGTTTATAATTTTAATCGATTTCATCGCACTTCTCGCGCTCATGCCTTACGCTTATCTGCTTTCGCAGCGTGCGCCGGGAACCGATTCGATTCAGCTTCTGGTTTTGACGCACATGCCGGATTTACTGCGCTTTCCGGCGATTGTCTGCCACACCGCGCTTTTTTTGATTGCCCTCGCCGTTTGGTTTAACTTTGTCAGATTGAAACATCTGACAGCGGTTTTTTTGCTTGCCTTCGCGCTTGTTCCGTTTCTGGTTTTCAACCAGCAAATCGTTACGGGACGCTCTCTGCAACCGTTTCATTACGAATATTATGTAGTTAATTATGTTACGGCTTTGGTCGTCGCGTTGACGCTTTTTATTTTCCTGAAAAAGGTGCGCGCGCCAAAAACTTACACGGCGATTTTGCTTGTTTTGGGTTTAGCTGCGGTTGCTTGGGGTTATGTCGAAGTTAAATACACGACTCGGGTTTTGATGTTTTGGAACATCGAGCGTGAAGAAGCGATGCCCGTAACGAAACGCCTTGCCGAGATTGCTGCCGCAAATCGAGTTGGAGCAAAAGATTTAGTAACCTTGAATCTCGATTACGTGCAAGCCGACAATCAACCGGTCGTTGCGCCGCACGCCGTTCTCTGGGCGCGGCATCAGCACGTTTTCGCCGGCGTCGGCCGGGAAGAAAACAAGGAGCGTTTTTACCAGATGCTTTATTACGCCGACCGCGATGCCGATTGGCTCAGAGGCGATTTTAAACGCGGCGACATCGAAGCGTATATGGCACTTTTCGGCTGGGATAGATTTAACGCCACGCTTTCAGTCAATTCGCGACCGCTGACTGCCGCCGAAATTGAAGAAGAAGTCGCGCGCTACGATAATTACTACAAAAATTTCGGTTTCGAGCAGGCAGCGCGCCCGACGATTTCTTTCGTCGTTGCACCAAACAGTTTGCAAACAAATTTTTCCAATCTGCGTCGCTGGTATGAAATCAGCGCGGGCGAAACTTACGGCAAATTTACGCTTTATAAAGTGAAATTAAAGTCGGCAAACTAAAAAAATCGTTATAGAAAATAAAAAAAGACCGCCAAGATAAACGGCGGTCAAATTATTATTGCTAATTATAAAAAAAAATTAAGCGGCGAGAAGGTCGTTCGACGTTTCGGCAAACACTCTTCTGCCATTTAGAGCATCGTCAATTATTTCGCGCACGGCGGAAGCATCCGGGTTGACATCCATTCGCTGACACGCTTTCAGATGTCGGATAATTCCTTCGATTGCGATTTCCATCGGTGCGCCGCTGAGTTTTGCAAAACGACGCGCTTGTATATGGTCAATTTGCAGGATTCTTTCCTGCAAAGTTATTTGTCTAGCTGCTGCTGCCACTTTATATTCTCCTTGTTTCATTTTAACACCTCGTAGCCTTTGTGAAATTTGTCGCAAAAGTCGAAAAATCTTTACAAAGCTCCATAAACATATAGATTTCCCATATATTTTAGTTGAAAATAATTATTAAAAAGTTGTTAAAATTATTAAATTATGGTGTCTTTCAACTATAATGAAAAAACAGTTTAACAGAGAATTTACATTTTGTCACCATTTTTTTTCGGGCTTGCAACTTTTTTCTCAAAACACGGACAAAACAAAAAACCGGCAAACAACTAAGTCTGCCGGTCAGATGAATTTTTGAACAAAGTCGTTACTTTGCGCCGCTGACGGCATCTTTCATAGCTTTGCCGAGACGGAATTTAACGGTTGTTTTCGCCGGAATTTTGATGGTCGCGCCCGTCGCCGGATTGCGACCCTCACGCGCTTTGCGTGTTGCTTTTACCAATTTGCCGAAACCCGGAATAGTAAATTCTCCGTTCTTTTTCACTTCGCTGGTAGCGAGTGATGCCAGAGCGTCGAAAAATCCTTTTGCTTCTGCCTTCTTCATTCCGGTTTTATCAGCCAGTTGGTTGACAATTTCCGTTTGTGTCATACGCTTTGATGTTGTTGCTGCTGCCATAATATAAATTAGCCTCCAAGTTTTTTATTGTAAATACTACTTAATTGAACATTTGCGATTGCAGAAATGCAATCTTCAAAAAGTAAAACCTTGCCAATCTGAAAACGCTAAATGGTCGGGGCGGCAAGATTCGAACTTGCGACCTCTCGGTCCCAAACCGAGCGCTCTACCAAGCTGAGCCACGCCCCGCTCTCTGCCTGCGTTTCATTTGAAAAATACTTTCAAGTGCCGAATTTTACAGGCGAAAAGTCCATTGGTCAAGTGAAACAGCCGTAAAATCACGCAAATATTGAATTATTTTTTCTGATGCCCGCGCGCGATGGCTTATTTTTCCTTTCGTTTCGGTTGATAACTCGCCGAATGTTTGACTGAAACCGCCGGGAATGAAAATCGGGTCGTAACCAAAACCATTCGTGCCTTTCGCATTTAAAGCGATTCTTCCGGCGCAGATTCCTTCGGTCAGAAATTTTATCTCGCCCTTTTTGTCGGAAATCGCCATCGCGCAGACAAATCGGGCGCGACGGCGTTTGTCTTGCCGTATATTCAATTCGCCGAGTAACTTTTCGATTTTTTCTTCGTCCGTCGCGTTTTTGCCTGCATATCTGGCAGAGAAAACTCCCGGCGCAGCGCCCAGCGCTTCGACTTCCAAACCTGAATCATCGGCTAAAGCCCAAACTCCCGTTTGCAGAGCGTAAGACTGCGCTTTCAAGACGGCGTTTTCCGCAAAAGTTACGCCCGTTTCTTCGGCTTCGATAACCTCTGGAAATTCGTTCAAACTACGCAGACACAGAGGCAAGTCCGCAAAAAGCCGTTTTAATTCCTTTACTTTACCGACATTTTTCGTCGCCACCAAAATTTGCAATGTTCTCATAATGTGTCGGCGAAATACCTATTTAACTGACGAAATAGTAATCCAATTTGGTGAAACGGATAAATGTTAAATGGTAAATGCTGAATGTTTCACGCTGTAATAATTACGGCTTTGGCGCCGGTCAGTTCAGAAAAATCTTTGGTAAATATTGTGTCAACGCGCCGGATGCGCCCGATTGTTTCGACAATATCCTGAGTTGAAACGAATCCGTCTTCGACGTGCGCGATTGCCCATATCGGAATACGCGAAGCCGTTCGTAATATTTCTTCAAGCAGGCGCAGATACTGCGATTTGGTTTCAACCAAAGCTCCGAATTTGCCCGTCTGCGCCGTTTCGATATCGTTCCAAAATGTATTGTCGCCGTGAATCCATTCTTCGCGCCAAGCCGTCCAGCCCAAAAAATTTCGTTCAGTGGAATTGTGCGCCTGCGGCAAGCGCAGAAACATTAAGTCGTTTGTAAAATTTTCACTGATAAAATCTTTTGCAGTTTTATTTTGGCAAGTGTTGTTTTGCCCGTTGTTGACTGGTTCGGGCATCGCGCTCAACAGCCGTTTGTAAACGGTTGAAAGCGGCTGACGCAGTTCGCGCGTGTCTTCAGTAAAGGATAAAACGTAATCGCCGACGCCCATTCCGACACTTAACGCAATCGCCTGCAAGACGTGAGAAGGAAGTTTTTCGACATTTCTGCGCACATTGTCGAACCACCACGCATCGGTTTCGCCAAACCAATTTTTTAGCGATTCGTTTTGAAGGCGGTAACGCGGAACGTAAGCGTCCTCCAAAACCGCGGCAACATCGTCTTCGGAAAGTTTTTCGCCGTTGTTTTGAATCGAAGCGACGGCTTTGACAAATCCGGCTTGCGTAAAATCATTTGTCGCAACGCGCACGTTCCAGCGTTTGAGATATGCGCCGAGGTTCGGTTTGTCCGAAAAAGGCAAAATCACCGATGCAAACTTCAAACGGCGCAGAACGTTGAGTTCATAAGCGAGCCAACTCTTGGGCGCGGCAACTGATTTATTGAGCATAAAGAAAATTACGAAATACGAATTGAAGAGAACTGACTATTAGACAGTAAATTGTTATGTTATATTTTCTTCTAATTCGTAACCATTCGAGTAGGATTCCAATTCCTCCAAACCTTCGAGCAGCAGAAACATCTTCACAACCTTCGGGTCAAATTCGATTCCTGCCTGTTCAGTCAGATATTTTTTAGCGTTCGGCGCGGAAAGCGGCGCGTTGTTGTGAGGTCGCCGGTCGGTTAAAGCGGCAAAAGTGTCTGCGACACGCAGGATTCTGGCGGCAAGCGGAATCTGTTCGCGCTCGATTGCGTCAGGGTAACCTGCTCCGTTCCACCATTCGTGATGCCAGCGAACAAGCAGCTGGACAACGCGGCTTAATCCGATTTTAGCGGCTTGCTGCTCGCCGATAACCGAATGACGCTGCATATCAATCCGTTCTTCATCGCGCAGCGGACGGTTTGCGCATATGTAATCTCGATTCATTGCCATCTCGCCTATGTCATGAACCAGCGCGGCTTGCCGAAGCGAAAAACGGTCGTGCGCGGCGAGATTAAATTTCAGCGCCAGCGCGTCTGCCAAAAACGCAATGCGCGTGGCGTGCGGATGCGCATAGCCTTCAAATTCATCAATCGAAGCGGCAATCTTCAAAAGTTTTTCTTCCACATCTTGTTTTACCGGCGACACATTTTCCATAAAATATAATCCGATATGATAACAAATTATTGTTGTAAAAGTTAAAATATATTCTTGCCCGCAATTTACCATTTACCACTTTAAATTTACCATTTAAGAATGCTTCACGATTTTCGGCTGGCGGGAAGACGCATTCGCCTGTGGCAAAGATTGGGCGAAAGTTACGAACACGTTTTGATGAAAGCTTTGGGTTTTGCAATGTTCGTCGGAGATTTTCCGCATATGGAAATCGAAACCCGAGTCGGTTTGAGATATAAACCGGATTTGGTAACTAGAAACGCCAGTGGCGATTTTCTTTTTTGGGGCGAAGCG
>MWVX01000005.1_pt1 | contig 120638 bp, 120 predicted proteins | sample 1047311 | NCBI WGS metagenome assembly MWVX01 (sample SAMN06349984, study PRJNA376086) | soil metagenome | isolation source: MtG-4 sample Antarctic (ecotone) soil | place: Antarctica | collected 2015-01-13 | reverse complement strand
TTCAAAAAGAGTCATTTGAAAACACAGGTTTGGAATGGAATGTCTTAGAAGAAATTTATGCAGACCACGTTAAAAACGCTTCCAATCTTAAACCGATAGCGACTTATATTGATGAGAGCCTGCGTTTAGTAAAAGAAGTTCACTCTTTAAGAATAAAAATTAAAGACCCAGAACATCTTGTAGAAAAAATTATACGAAAAAAGCTGGAGAATAATGAACTTGATGTAGCTCTTAGCAATTACAAAGAAAAGTTACAGATTTAGTCGGAGTTCGAGCATTACATTTATTCAAAGAAGATTGGAATAACATACATAATTACGTTGTGAAAACTTGGGAGCTAAGTGAACCTCCAACTGCAAATGTAAGAAAAGGCGACCCCGAAGAATATACTCGCCAATTTACGGAAAAGGGCTGTGAAATTAACGAACACAAGTTCGGTTATAGGTCAGTCCACTATTTGATTAAATTCCAACTTTCAAAAGAAATATTTATAGCAGAGCTTCAAGTTAGAACTATTTTTGAAGAAGGTTGGAGTGAAATAGACCATAATATTCGTTACCCGTATGACCTCGATAATGTAATTCTTGCACAAGTTTCGGCAATTCATAACAGACTTTCGGGAAGTGCTGATGAGATTGGTTCATTCATAAAAATTTTGAAAAAAGAATTGAATGATAGAGATGATAAATATAAAAATGTTTTAGAGGAACAAGATAAAGTTGTAAAGGAATTAAGTTCAAAAATTCAAGAGTTAGAAATTACAGAAGCACAGAAAACAGATTTAGAAAATCGCGTAAATTCGTTATCAAGTAATGCGCTTCAAGGTTTATTTATGCCTGACATGAGAATTTTTGCACAGGCACTTGCTAGTATTAAGTTACCAGCACTAGACCCTTCCATTTTTGCTGCTACTAAACTTTTCCCTCAACCTAAAAACATTGAATCAAAAGCTTTACCTTCTTCCGAAAAGGAAGAAGGTAAAGCAAAATTTACTGAATCAGGAAAAGAAGAAAATAAAACGAAAGAAATTTCTCCAGTTAGAAGAACTTCCACTAGTAAGGAGAAGGTTAGAAAAAAAATCTTAAAATAACTTTTTCGCTTTCTTCACGACATTTTCAACCGTAAAACCAAACTCTTTGAAGACATCTTCGGCAGGTGCGCTTGCGCCGAAGCGGTCAACCGTCAGCGTGTCGCCTTCGAGTCCGACGTATTTTGCCCAGCCTAAAGACACGCCGGCTTCGATTGCCAGACGCGCTTTGACATTTGACGGCAAGACGGATTCTTTATATTTCGCGGATTGCTCGTCGAAAAATTCCCAGCACGGCATCGAGACGACGCGCGTCGGCGTTCCGCTCGCGTTTAACTGTTCACGCGCCTGCATCGCCAAGCCGACTTCCGAGCCAGTCGCAATAATAATTAATTTCGGCGCGGACGCTTTGCCTTGTTTGTTTTCGGCTTCGGCTAAAATGTATGCGCCTTTGTGCAAACCTTTTGCATCGGCGAATTTTTTGCGGTCAATGAGGGCGACTTTTTGACGCGAAAAGGCAAAAGCTGTCGGCGCTTTGTCTCGTAATAAGGCTGCGCGCCAGGCTTCGCGTGTTTCGTGCGCATCGCACGGGCGAATGACGGCGAGATTTGGAATGGCTCGGAGCGCGGCGAGATGTTCGACCGATTGGTGTGTCGGACCGTCTTCGCCGAGACCGATTGAGTCGTGCGTGAAAACGTAGATTGTCTGAATGCCCGACAGAGCGGCGAGACGAATCGCCGGGCGCATATAATCGGAAAATGTCTGGAAAGTTCCGCCGTAGGGAATCACGCTGCCATACAGAGCCATTCCGTTCATCGTCGCGCCCATCGCGTGTTCGCGGATGCCGAAATGAATGTTGCGCCCTTCATAAGTTTCGGGTTCAAAATCGCCCGCGTCTTTGATGTTGGTGTTGTTTGAAGGCGCAAGGTCGGCAGAGCCGCCGAAAAGCTGCGGGATTTTACCGGCAATAGCATTAATGACTTCGCCCGAATATGCGCGGGTCGCTTTGGCTTCGACGTTATCGAATGTCGGCAGAGATTTTCCCCAGCCTTCGGGCAATTTATTCAAACGAGTCTCCTGCAAAGTTTTGCCCAAATCGCCGTGTGTTTTCTCGTATTTTTTAACGAGTGCTTCCCAATCTTTTTCGTATTGCGCGCCGCGTTTTATTGCTTCGCGGAAATGTGCCGACACTTCACGCGGAACGTAAAAATGTTTGTTTTCATCCCAACCTAAATTTCTTTTCGTTTCTTTAACGGCATCTTCGCCGGGCGCGTCCGAGTGCGCTTTGTTCGTGCCTTGTTTCGGCATTCCGAAACCGATAATCGTTTTTACGCGAATCAATTTCGGTTTGTCTTTGATTTTGTGCGCTTCTTTGATTACATTTTCGATAGCTTTTAAATCGTTGCCGTCTTCAACCATAATGACGTGCCAGCCTGCCGCTTCAAAACGCTTCGTCGCGTCTTCGTTAAACGCGATGCTCGTGTTGCCTTCAATCGTTATATTGTTGTCGTCGTAAAAATAAATTAGATTCGACAATTTCAAATGTCCGGCAAGCGAAGCCGATTCATAACTGACGCCTTCCATCAAATCGCCGTCAGAGCAGATACAGTAAATATGATGATTGACAATCGGAAAACCTTTTTGATTAAATTTCGCCGCCAGATGCGCTTCAGCCATCGCCATTCCGACGCCGTTGGCAAAACCTTGCCCCAAAGGTCCGGTCGTAATTTCGACGCCTTTGGTCATAAAGTTTTCAGGATGTCCGGGCGTTTGCGAGTGAAGCTGTCGAAAGCGTTTTACCTCATCCATAGATAAATCGTAGCCCGTCAGATGAAGCAGCGCATAAATCAACATTGAGCCGTGTCCGGCGCTCAAAAGAAATCTGTCGCGGTTAAACCACTTCGGATTTTTCGGGTTGTAGCGCATAAACTTCGTCCACAGAACATAAGCTGTCGGAGCCATCCCGAGCGGCAAGCCCGGATGACCGGATTCGGCTTTCTGCACGGCGTCTAAAGACAAAGTTCGGATGGTGTTGATGCAAAGTTGGTCTAAATCAATTTTCTTTTTCGGTTGCGTTGCAGTTGTCATAAATTTTATTTTTTACGTTTTTTCGTTATCGGTTTTGGTTTAAATAAATTTCGAAGTTTTTCAAAATCTTCCATTTTGATAATTAGGCAATCATCGCATTTTAGCATTTCTGCTCCGGCTGGAATTATCCAAAGCTGTGTCTGTTGCTCATTCGTGCTGGCAATGAAAAATGAAATGCGAGTTTTATCATAATTTCTTAATCTCGTGTAAAAGCTCAAAAAGGTTAAATGCCGCATTAAATCTTTGTCATCTTGAACTTTGATAATCCCTTCGGCTGTCGGGTCGTTTTGCAGTTCGATGAAAAAATTATCTATTCTTGATTTCTCCTCACCGCTTTGAACTTTTCCATATTCACCAACTTGAAAGGAAATGCGATAAATGAATATAACCAAACTTTCGGAAATTGTATTTGTGCATTGTTTCAATAATCCTTTAATTTCAAGCGTAACGGTAGAATTGATTTCACTGCCCCTTACATCTGGTAAAATTCTGAGGGAATTTGTCCCCTGCCCTTCTATAATTTTTCCGTTTTTTACCGTCCAAATATACTCAATATTATACTTCACGGCTTCTTTACCGATTTTAGCGTTATACAAAACCGATTCGCCTGGTTGTGTAACTTCTGCCGGACCAGTCAGTAAGATTAGGACAAGAATTTTCACTCGATTGAGCAGAAGTCGCTAAACAAAAAGCTAAAATCAAAATCACGGTGAAAATAATTCGTTTCATAACTTTTCCACTTTCGTATTTACAATCAAATTGTAAAACTTCTTGTGTCTTTCCTGCGCTTTTTTGTAAATTTTATGTTTCGCCGCATTCGGTCTAAAACCTGCGCCTTTCAGTGTTTTCAAATCCGCAATATTTTCTATTTTGCCAATTGTCTCAAGCGCGAGCAAAACCGCGCCGGTCGAAGACGCTTCTCTGGATTCCGGCAAACTCATTTTTTGATTCAAAACGTCGCAGATGATTTGTGTCCAGACGGGTGATTCGCGTAGCGCGCCGCCGGAGGCAATAATTTCGCGGATTTTGCAAACGTCGTTTAACTGGTCAAAAATTTCTGCAAAGCGATACGCGACCGATTCGAGCGCGGCTTGGACGATTTCAACCGCCGTCGTGCTGGAATGCAACCCTAAAATCGCGCCGCGTGCGTTTTCGTTGTATCCGGTGCTTCGCTCTCCGGCGAGAAACGGCAAAAACGTCAAGCCGTGCGAATCTGGCGTGCGCCGTGCGATTTCGGCTTCCACGATGTCGTCAATGTCGTTTATCTTGTGCGTGTCTTTCAGCCAGCGATAAAGCCCGCCGCCGTCTGACAACGCGCCGCCGATTAAAATTCTTTTGCGGTCAATCCGGTAACACCACAAACCGTTTGGAATCGTGCGCGGCAGCTTGCAAGCAAAGGCGACGCGCATTGCACCGCTTGTTCCAATCATCAACGCCGCTTTATTTTCCGTCAAACAATTTGCGCCGATGTTGTTTGCCGCGCCATCGCCGATTGCCTGAAACCATCGGGCATTTTTTAATTTTGTCCAGCGTTTTGCGTCAGTTTCGTTTAACTGAAAAGTTTGCGAATCTTCGGCGACGATTTCAGGCAAATTTTCTTTTTCCAATCTTAGAAACTTGAGAATTTCTTCATCCCAAATGCACTTGCGAATGTCGAAAATTCCCGTTCCCGAAGCCATCGAAACGCTTGTCGCGGTCGCGCCGAAAAATTTGAGTGAAAGAAAATCGCTGAAAGAAAGCCAACGCGCCGTTTGCCGGAAAACTTTCGGTTGTTCCTGCCTCAGCCATAAAAGTTTCGCTGTCCAATAGCTCGAATGAAATCTTGCGCCGGTGCGATTGTGCGTTTTATTTTCATCTAAATTCTCGCGCAGAACCGCAACCTGTTTTCTGCTTCGCGTATCTGCCCAGCCGAAAACTTTCGTTGTTGGCTTGCCGTTTTTATCGACTCCGACAAGACTGTGCCAAAATGCGGAAGCAGCGACGTATTGGATTTCACCGCCAAGATTTTTCGCTTTTTTCAAAACATCATCAATGGCTTTTTCGACTTGTTGGGATGCTTCCAAAGCGTCAATTTCCGCACCGCCGTCTTCGGTCAATTTCAATTGCCGCTCGTTTTTGACCATTGTCGCAGGCAAAACATTGCCCGCAAAATCATAAAGCGCGGCGCGAACGCTTGATGTTCCAATGTCTAAAGCTAAAATAAATGATTTTTGCAAATTTTTATTGCCGGAAAATTTTTGATAAGTTTAGCCGAAAGTCATCGGTAAAGAAAGAGTTTGCAGTAAATAATTTTATCTTTCGCAATTCGTGTCTTTGCCTCATCAAATCTTTTTGATAATTTAAATTTTGGAAAGTGAAAAATTTAACAGATGACCGAACAAATAAAACAACCACCGAAACTACAAAAAACCGCGAGCGGCAACCTTAACACGAATTCGCTGGCGGATTTGCTTGAATGGTTTTTGAATTTCGACCAAAAAGTTGCGATTGTCAGAAATCCGCAGATTGAGGAACTTTTTCAATGGAAACAGCAGGATGACAAAGCAAACGGCGTCGAAATTTATCCGTTTGAAAACGCTGAAGCGCGTTTTGCCATCGGAGTTTTTCAAGCGCTCGGCGAAAACGATACGGAAGAAAAACTACAAGTTTGGATAACCGAAGTTTTGCAGGCATTGGGCGAAGCCAAACAAACCAGCGAAAACATTGCCGCGAGTTATAAGCTGAAACAAGGTGAATCGCACATCGAACAAGCAAACGCGATTCCTTCAAACACGGAAAAACGCCTTTATCTTTCAAGCTGCTGGCTCGAAGCGCTCTGCACGGCAGAAGCTCGATTTTTGGGCTGGGTTTATCAGGAAATCTACGGTAAAGCGTTTCAACCGGGCGAACAGTAAAAATACGAATTAGAAAGACAATTTCCGCATTCGTAATTCGTATATCTGAAATTCGTTATTGTTATTACCTCGTTCTGAAAGTGTCGCACTGACGAATGTTTCCCGTCTGAAAACCTTGATTAAACCAGCGCATACGGTCAGCCGCTGCGCCGTGCGTGAACGAATCAGGCACGACATAACCCTGCGATTGTTTTTGAATGCTGTCGTCGCCGACCGCTGAAGCCGCGCCCAAAGCTTCTTCAGCGTCGCCCGCCTCTAATATACCTTTTTGTTTAGCGTAGAAACCCCAAACACCGGCGTAGCAATCGGCTTGCAGCTCGAGTCGGACAGAAAGCTCGTTTGAGTTTCCGGCAGCGTGAACTTTATCCATCGTTCCCATAATGTTTTGGATGTGGTGTCCGACTTCGTGTGCGACGACATAAGCCTGGGCAAAATCGCCGGGCGCGCGAAAGCGTGTTTTAAGTTCGTCGAAAAACGAGAAATCGAGGTAAAGTTTTTGGTCGCCCGGACAATAAAACGGTCCGGTTGCCGAACTTGCATAGCCGCAGGCAGAAGCCGTTTGATTGTTGAACAACACAAGCGTCGGGTTTGCATAACGAACACGCGCCTGTTGCGGAAGTATTTGATTCCAAACCTCTTCGGTACTTTTTAATACAACTGAAATAAAGCGTTTCTGGGCGTCTGCCTGTGCCGGATCAACTTGTCTCTGCGGCTGCTGAACGCTCTGCGCGCCGCCACCGCCGCCTATCTGGTTGAGCAAAGCGCTCGGGTCGCCGCCGCACAACCAAATGACAAGTATCAACAACAATGTTCCCAGACCCCCGCCGCCGAGCGCCAAGCCTCTGCCGCCCATCCCGCCTGCTCCGCGCCGGTCTTCAATATTAGAGCTACCTTCACCTTCTTGTAACATTCATTCACCTCGATTTGTTCGCGCTTAGCGCGTATTTTTTATGTCTGGAATTCTAACATTTTTTGCCTGATTTGATGAAAAATTTTATGCTAAAAAAATGAATTTATCCGATTGGCGCGTGAGCGGCGATTTTTTCTTATACAAAAGTTACCCGATTTTTTATCGCACCAACGAAATCGGCGGCGACGAAATTTTGCTTCTGCTGCACGGATTTCCGACTTCTTCACACGATTATCACAAAATATGGGACGCGCTCGCCGGACGTTTTTCGGTTGTGGCTTTCGATATGATTGGCTACGGTTTTTCAGCAAAACCTCTGAATTTCGATTACACAACTTTTAATCAAGCGGACGTTTTACAAGCGCTGATTGAAAATTTGAAAATCAAAAAAATTCACATACTCGCGCACGATTACGGCAACACAATAATGCTGGAGCTTCTCGCCCGCGCGGAAGAAAACCGTTTGAAATTTTCGATTGAAACCGTTTGTTTTCTCAACGGCGCGCTTTTCCCCGAAGCGCATCGCCCCATTTTGGCGCAGAAAATTCTCATTAGCCCGTTTGGATTTTTATTTGGAAAACTAATTTCCGATTCGCTTTTTAAGCGAAATTTAGCTTCGATTTTCGGCAAAAATACACAGCCGACGGCAAATGAATTGAATGATTTTCTGCGGGTCTTCAAATTCAACGACGGACGGCGAATCGCGCATAAACTTATACGTTATATGACCGAACGCGAAATTTTTCGGGCGCGTTGGACGGGCGCGCTTGAAAGAATGTCACAGCCGTTTCGCTTTATCAATGGCTCGGCTGACCCGGTTTCGGGTGCGCATCTGGTCAAAAGGTTTCGACAAGTCGTTCCGCATCAAACCGATATTATCGAGCTTCCGGGCATCGGACATTTTCCTCATTTTGAAGTTCCCGATACGGTCTTGAATTATTTTTTAGAGTTTTACGGTAAGTCTCTGTAATTGCCAGGAAAACCCAAACGTCTTATTTTTCGGTAAGTTTTATCATACAAAAGTCGGAAAATTGATTTCAAACACACAAAAACCGGTAATTTCGATAATCGAAATTTTCCGCAAAATCTTGACAGATGTAGAGTTAGGTCATTATTATTCATTTACGGTTTTTACAAAGAATTTTGTCCCAACATTTTCCAGAAGAGGATACAAATATGATTAAACTTGATATTGTCAATCGCGTGGCAGAGAAAACGGGCGTGCCGAAGCAAAAGGCGGAACAGGTTGTCGATGCGCTTTTTAACGCGATGAAAGACGCGCTGGCAGACGGAAATCGTATCGAGCTTCGCGGCTTCGGCGTTTTCGTCGTCAAACCGAGAAAGCGCGGCATCGGACGCAACCCGCGCACGGGCAAGGAAGTTCCGATTCCGGCGGGAAAAACTATTCGCTTTAAGCCCGGCAAAGAGCTTCAAGCAAAAACCTCTAAGAAATAACTGAATTACGAATTACGAATTACGAGAAATTAATTTAAGATTGAAGAGGCTGAGAATTAGCGTTTTAAATCGCAATCTGAAATTTTTTCGTAATTCGTAATTTTTTGTGCCGCAAGCAAAAACCTCTAAGAAATAACTGAATTACGAATTACGAATTACGAGAAATTAATTTAAGATTGAAGAGGCTGAGAATTAGCGTTTTAAATCGCAATCTGAAATTTTTTCGTAATTCGTAATTTTTTGTGCCGAACTTAAACTCGCTGACCAATCAACTTTTCGACCGCCGTGAAGCAATGCGCCCGACGGCTCGAACATGGGTGAAACATTCGATTTTTCTGCTTACCGCGCTTTTTACCGTAACGATTGCGGGCGTTCTCGAACCGTTCGGATTCATACCGATTTTTCCCGACGCCGACCCGCAGACCTGGACGGAAATTCTACAGTTTTTCGGTTCTTTTCCGATACACTATTCGCATCTTATTTTTGATGCGGTTCACGGGCTTGCAACTGATTTTACAACGTTAAAACACGGCTTGAGTTTCTCGCTCTCGCTGCTGGCGATTTTAACGGCGCACGAAGCCGGACATTACGTCGCGTGCCGGCTTTACGGCGTTGACGCGACACTGCCATATTTTATTCCCTTGCCGCCGCTTATCGGTCCTGCGGGAACTTTGGGCGCGTTTATAAAAATAGTTTCACCGCTCCCCTCGCGCCGCGCGACATTCGACAACGGCGTAGCCGGTCCAATTGCCGGTTTCATCGCGCTAATTCCGGTTGCGGTTATCGGTTTGCTGACAATGCGGCAACCGCCAACCGCTGCCGCTTCTGCCGACCAAGTCGGAATTTACTTTTCACATCCGCTGCTGATTCAGTTTCTGGCAAAATTTTTCGCTGTTAATCCCGATTTTGAAAAATTTAACCCTTTTCTGGCGGCTGCTTGGATTGGGCTTTTGGTTACAAGTTTGAATTTAATTCCGTCCGGTCAACTCGACGGCGGACACGCCGTTTACGCCCTTTTCGGCGAGAAAGTGCATCGCTTGGCGGGTAAAATCGCGTTTGTCGTGATGGTTTTGCTTTCGATTTGCGGATGGTTTCTCTACAACAGCCCGAGCGGATTGTTGTTCACGATTTTGCTCGGAGTGATGCTCAAAGTCAGACATCCGGAGCCGTTTGACGATGCGCCGCTTAACGTACCGCGAAAATTAATCGCCGTTCTAACACTCGTTATTTTTATTTTGTGTTTTGTGCCGTTTCCGATTCAAGTCAGGTAAAACAATGGTGAATGGTAAATTAAAGAATGTTTTTGACATTCATCATTCACCTTCACTTGTTATTTACAAAACACTCAGCGCGCAATTGAACGCCGTTTCAAATAAATCTTTTTTCAGCTCGATGGCTTTGCGTTCAATAGTGCAGTCTTCGCTGCTTTCGAGTTTGAGAAACAAATTGTGTTTGTCGAGTTTAAATCTCATAGCCGTAACGTGATTTTCGTGTCCGCGGTCGAGAGCTTCGGCAAGCCGCAAAATTGCTCCGAGCTGCGCGGTCGTGCGGCGGTCTTTTTCGCTCAACTCCATATAATCAAGGTGTTTTTCCTTCGGCAGCGAGCCGCGATGATAACGTGCAATGAGTGCGATAATACCTTTTTCAGTTTCAGAAAAACCGGTTATTTCCGAGTGTTTGATAAGGTAAAAAGAATGCTTGTGATGAGATTCGTGCGAGACGTGATAACCGACATCGTGCAGCAGTGCGGCGGCTGAAAGCAGAGTTCGTCCGTGTCGCTTAAGATTGTAAATCGGCGCGAGCGCGTCGAAAATCGTTTCCGCCAAATTCGCCACTTGCAGAGCGTGCGATTCTTCGTAGCCGTAACGTCTGCCAATGGCGAAAACATCACGCAGGCGAATATCTTCAACGTCAGGTACGGGCGGCAATGATTCGGCTTGCAACTCCCGCAAATAATCAATAATTACACCTTCGCGCAAAGCGTAGGCACACGGCTGCAAGGTTTCGATTTCTAGAGCGCGCATCACGCCTTCCAAAATCTGCCCGCCCGCGACGATAACTTCGGCGCGATGCGGACTGAAAATCGGTAAGTTCGCGCGTTTTTCAAGCGGAAGGGCTACCAGCATTTTATTCAGCGCGGCGAGTTTTTTTAGCTGAATTTGAGGTTTTCCCGAAAATTTTTCCGCTATTTCAAAGTTGAGCAGTGCGGCGAGATTAAGAATCGTGCCGGATGTGCCGCTGGAAATCTGCCACGTTTCGCCCTTTATTTTTCGCAGTGGTTGTTCCAGAGCAAAAGCGATTTCCGTCCGCGCCATTTTTATTTCCTTATTTTTCGGCGGATTGCTTAAAATAAACTTTTCAGTCAGACCGACCGCGCCGAGCTTCATCGAAAAAAGTTTGTGCGGTTCGTTGTTTTTCATCAACGAAAGCTCGGTCGAGCCGCCGCCGATGTCAATATTCATCAATGATTGGTTGCCCGCGCCGAAAAACTGCGCCGCCGCCACGCCGATAAGCCGCGCTTCTTCAATCGAAGACAAAACGTCGATGTGGACGCCCGTCCGATTTTCGATTTCGCGGACAAATTCCGCCGCATTTTTCGCTTCTCTAACCGAAGCTGTCGCCACGGCGATAATTGAATTAACCGCGCGGCTTTCGGCAATCGAGCGAAATTTGTCAATCGTATGAGTGGACAAATCTATCGCTTCGCGCGAAAGAAATTTGTTGCGAAGCGTTTCGTGTCCGAGCCGGACACGCTCGCGCTCCTGCAAAAGCACGGTGAAAGAATCGCTGGCAGCGGCTTCGATAATAACAAGTTTCAGTGAGTTTGAGCCGATGTCGATGGCGGCGAGTTTTTGAGTTTTCATCCATTTACATTTTAGAACGGATAATTTTATTCGTAAATTGAGAGTTTTTGTTTTCGGTGTTTTAATCAAATCTACGGGTGAAAAAAATAATGAAAACACTTTTTCTGTTGCGCCACGCCAAATCAAGTTGGGAAAACAGTAATTTGACTGATTTCGAGCGACCACTCAACAAACGCGGGTTAAATGCCGCGCCTTTTATGGGTGAGAAGATTTTATACAACAGATTCCAGATTGATTTGATTTTATCATCGCCTGCCGAAAGAGCGAGACAGACGACGATTTTAGTCAAAGAAACGGCGCTAATAAATAGCACAATTCAATATGACCGCAGAATTTACGAAGCCGGCGCACGCCAGCTTTTGGAGGTTGTCTCCGAAACAAACAAAGATAAAAATTCGATTATGCTGGTCGGACACAATCCGGGAATGGAACAACTTGTCGAAATTTTGACCGGCGAAACGCAAACGATGCCGACGGCGGCTTTAGCCGTGATTGATTTACGAATCAAACGATGGAAAGAGATAAGCAAACGTTGCGGCACACTGCGAAAAATGATTCGCCCGAAAGATGAAATGGTTGCTCTTGAAGAAAACGGATAATTTAATGAAATTTTTACTGCAGATAAACGCAAATGAACACGGATTAAATTGCAATGATGAATTATGAATGTAAGACAGATTTCACAATTTATCGTTGCAATTTATCTGTGGTTAATTATTTCTCTCTGATTGCGCGACGAAATTATTTAATCAATTCAAGAAAATCCCTCAGCTCTTTTGGCAGCGGCGCATAGAACTCCATTCGCTCAGCAGTTTTCGGATGAGTAAAACTCAAGCGTTCGGCGTGCAGAAAAAATCTTCTCAAATCTTTGACCGCTTTTCTCACGGTCGCATCTTTAATCGTGTTATCGCGTCCGGCATTGTAAGTTTCGTCGCCGACAACGCCGTGATTTATAAAAGCTAAATGCACGCGGATTTGATGCGTTCTGCCGGTTTTTATCTCGATGTTGAGCAAAGTGAATTTTTCAAATCTTTTGCGAACTTTCCACAAACTCAAAGCGTTGCGTCCGTGTCCTCTAATCGCCATTTTTGTTCGATTGTGTTTTTCGCGCGCAATCGGCTGGTCAATCTGTCCGCTTTTTTCCGCAACTTCGCCGTGAACCAGCGCAACATAAGATTTGAAAACTTCGCGGTTTCTGAATTGCTCCGACAAATTTTCGTGAACCGTTTCGTTTTTCGCTACGACAATTAAACCGGAAGTATCTTTGTCGAGACGGTGAACGAGTCCGATTTTAGATTTTAGATTTTGGATTTTGGATTGTTCATCAAAAGACCTTTCAAGTTCGCTGTCCGTAATCAGCAATCTGAAATGAAAAGCGACGGCATTTGCCAGCGTGCCGGATTTGACGCCCGCGCCCGGATGCACTACCATTCCCGCACTTTTGTTGATAACGGCTAGATTTTCATCTTCAAAAACGATGTCGAGCGGAATATCTTCCGGCTCAAAATTTTCCCTTTCGAGTTCGGTCAATTCAATTTCAATTTGGTCTTCGGCGCGAATTTTGTAGGAAGATTTCGCCGCTTTTTCGTTGACCGAAACGTCGCCGTCGTCAATCAATTTTTGCAGACGCGCGCGGCTCCAGCCGGCAATGTTTTCAGCAAGATATGCGTCAAGCCGTTTGCCCGCGTCGGTTTCGGATGCTTGAAAATTCAGATATTCCAATTTTTTAATTGAAGGTTGCCGGTTTTGCCGTTCGCAGACGATAAATCATAAAACAAACCGCGCCGAAAGTGACGAGAAGACTAAGCATTTGCGATGTCGAAAGTCCGGTCAAATCGGTTAAACCAAGAATATTGCCGCGCGGGTCGTCGCGGAAAAATTCGATAACGAAGCGAATAATGCCGTAGAGAATTCCGTAAGCGATTAAGACTTGCCCGTCGAAACGTTTGCGGCGATGCAAAAAATACAAGATGCCGAAAACTGCCAGCATCGCAAAAGATTCGTAAAGCTGCGTCGGGTGCAGATGAAGCGACAAGCCGTCTTCGGTATAAATCGGAACGCCCGTGTATTCGTGCGCCTGCTCGGTAAAATGCACGCCCCACGCCAAATTTGTTGATTTTCCCCAACAGCAACCGGCGGAAAAACAGCCTTGCCGCCCGAAAAACTGTCCTAAAGCGACGCCCGGAGCAAAAGCGTCTGCAACTTTCCAAAAACTGAATTTGTAATAACGAATTAGAAAAGCGAGCGTGAAAAATCCGCCTAACAATCCGCCGTAATAAACACCGCCCGAACGCAGAAAATCAAGCGAAAATATATTGACGTTATCTTCGGTGAAATACATTAGAATTTTCGAGCCGAGAAGCCCGCCGATAATCGTCCAGAGTCCCAAATCGTAAATGCGCTCTTTCGGCAAACCGTCTTTTGCGGCAAGACGCGCCGCGACGAGCAACGCCAAAACCAAGCCTATTGCGAGCAGTGCGCCGTAAGTGTTGACCGGGAAATTACCGATGCGGAAAAGTTCTGGATACATATTTCTTTTATCAACGGACGTTTGAGAGATTGCAAGTTTTCGACAGCGATAATTTTACTCGTCGTCAAACTCTTGTTCGTCGGGTTGAGTCTCGAATTCAACGCGGTCGTAAATTTCGCGCAAACTCAATACGCATTCAATCGTTTCAATGTTTAAAGTGTCGTCAATTAAACCATAGCTTCGATAAATCCAATTGCCGTCTGTTTGTTTTACGAAATGCTCGACAAAAGGTTTGTCCTGCGAAACCAAAACGTAATCGGTCAAAGTTTCATTACCCATTCGATGTTTTTGAAACTTGGTCGTGCGGTCGTATTCGGCGGTCGAAGGCGAGAGAACTTCAAAAATCACTTGCGGATTAACGAGAACATCTTTTTTTCGATCGTGGAATTGCGGCTCGCCGCAAATGATTGTTAAATCCGGGTATGAAAAAAGGCTCGCCGTCGAGGTGCGAACTTTCATATTCGGCGACAATGGTTCACAGCGTTTACCCTTCAAAGCGTTTCCAATTTCACGTGCTAAATTCATACAAACACGGCTGTGCGAAAGGCTTTCGCCCGCCATTTCGTAAATTCCGCCATCAATGAATTCGTGACGCTCATCGCTTTCACGCTCAAAGTTTAAATAATCTTCGGGCGTGAAAACTGTCGCTGTTTTTACTTTCGCAAGTCCCATAAAATTATTCGGCACTCGCTTTTTGCGTCGCTGCTTTGCCGACCTGGACGCGCGCCGGACGCAGGAGTTGATTGCCGATTTTGTAGCCGCGCGAGTATTCGGCGGTTATTTTGCCGTCATTTTCCGCGTCGCCTTCAACGGCGTCAATTGCTTCGTGAAGTTCGGGGTTAAAAGTTTCGCCGACTGAGGCGACCGGTTCGACGCCGACGCTCACGAGCGCTTTCTCAAACGAGCGCGCCGTGCCTTTGACGCCGCTCAAAAGATTTTCAAACGAAGCGTTTTGCTCCGAAGCGTCTATCGCCAAATTTAGATTGTCTAAAATCGGTAAAAGCGTGGCCAGAAAATTAAACTGGCTTTGCTTTGAACGCTCTTCCAAAGTTTTCTGCATCCGTGAACGCATCTCCGCCGTTTCGCGTTCCAAGCCGGTTTTCGCTTCGTCGAATTTCGCCTGCACGCCGATGAGTTTGCTTTCGGCGGCTTCGCGTCGCGTCGTTTCGGCATTCAATTTATTTTCCAGTTCGATTTCGCGCGCCGATTTTACAGGCTCTTTCGATTTTCTACCTTTGGAATCCGCATCAATTATTTCGCCTTCGGCATTAAAACGTCGTTTGTCCTCGACGCTAATTTCCTCTGCCGCTTCTTCAAAAATTTCGTTGTCGTTAAAATCTTGTTCGTTCATTTTTTTACTTCTAAACCAATTGTTCATAAATTCGGGTAAATTTTGTTATTGCTGAAAAATCTAGTCTAGCAAACGATTTACCTTTTGTGAAAATTCAAAAAATGGAACACAGACGAATACAGATTTTAAACAAATTTTTACAAATTTATTTTTGAATTTTTCTTTGTTAATCTGCGCTTTTTCCGCGAAAATCTATGTTCCATTTCTTTCAGTTTTATGCCGATGCGGAAGCGGTCGTATCCGGCGTAAATTTTAATTCGTTGCCGTCTGCCGCCACACGAATCGTTTGACCGCTCACGATTTCGCCTTTCAAAAGTTTGACCGCCAGCGGGTTTTGGATAAGCGTCTGGATCGCGCGTTTGAGCGGGCGCGCGCCGAATGTCGGGTCGTAGCCTTCGTTTGATAAAAGCACTTTTGCCGAGTCTTCCAACCGGATTTTGACGCCGCGTTCGGAAAGCATCGAATCCAATCGTTTTAACTGCACGTCGATGATTTTCTCAATCTCTTTTTTTGATAATTGACTGAAAATTACTATGTCGTCAATCCGGTTCAAAAATTCCGGTTTGAAATACTCGCGCAGGATTTGCGTTACGGCTTCACGCGCTTGTTTTTCGTCCGTGCCGACGTTCAAAATTTCGCGTGAGCCAAGATTTGAGGTCATAATCAAAACCGTATTTTTGAAATCCACGACACGACCTTTTGAATCGGTAAGCCGACCTTCATCCAAAATTTGCAGCAAAACATTGAAAACGTCCGGGTGTGCTTTTTCGATTTCGTCAAACAGCACGACCGAATACGGACGCCGCCGCACGGCTTCGGTCAATTGCCCGCCTTCGTCATAGCCGACGTATCCCGGCGGCGCGCCAATCATTCTGGCAACCGCGTGTTTTTCCATATATTCCGACATATCGAGCCGCACCATCGCGCGTTCGTCATCAAACAAAAATTCGGCTAACGCCTTAGCGGTTTCGGTTTTGCCGACGCCGGTCGGACCTAAAAAGATAAACGAACCGACCGGACGATTCGGGTCTTGAAGTCCGGCGCGAGCGCGACGAACCGCATTTGCAACCGCTTCCAACGCTTCATCCTGACCGATAACGCGGCTTCTGAGTTTTTCTTCCATCGTAACGAGTTTCTGCATCTCGCCTTCGAGCATTTTAGAAACAGGAACACCAGTCCATTTAGCTACGACTTCCGCTACGTCTTCTTCATCAACTTCTTCTTTTAAGAAAACGCCGTCGGTTTGGAGTTCCGACAAACGATTTTGCTCATCATTCAGAAGTTTTTCGAGTTCGGGAATCGTGCCGTATTGTAATTCGGCAGCTTTATTTAAATCTCCGGCTTGACGTGCTTGCTCTAAATGCAATTTCGCTTCCTCAAGCTGTTCTTTCGCGCCGCGCATTTTTTCGATTTCGTCTTTTTCCGATTGCCATTTCGCCTTCATCGCGCCGGATTTTTCCTTCAAATCGGCAATGCGTCTTTCGATGTCTCCAAGCCGCGATTTGGATTTTTCGTCAGTTTCGCGCGAAAGCGCCTGACGCTCGATTTCAAGCTGCAAAATCTCGCGTTCGAGTTCGTCAATTTCCTGCGGCAGACTGTCAATTTCAATCCGCAGTTTCGACGCCGCTTCGTCAATCAAATCAATGGCTTTATCGGGCAAAAACCTGTCCGTGATATAACGATTAGATAAAGTTGCGGCAGCGACAATCGCGCCGTCTTTGATACGAACGCCGTGATGAACTTCATAGCGTTCCTTTAAACCGCGAAGGATTGCAATCGTGTCTTCGACGTTTGGTTCGCCGACATAAATCTGTTGGAAACGCCGTTCTAACGCTTTGTCTTTTTCTATATATTTTTGATATTCGTTCAGCGTCGTCGCGCCGACACAGCGCAGCATTCCGCGTGCAAGCGTAGGCTTTAACATATTTGAAGCGTCAATCGCGCCTTCGGAAGCACCCGCGCCGACCAGTGTGTGAAGCTCGTCAATAAACAAAATTATCTGACCGTTGGCGTTTTCGATTTCTTTCAAAACCGCTTTCAGACGGTCTTCAAACTCGCCGCGATATTTTGCGCCCGCCAGCATAGAACCCAAATCAAGCCCGACGAGTTTCTTATTTTTCAAAGTTTCCGGCACGTCGCCCGAAACAATGCGCTGCGCCAAGCCTTCGACAATCGCCGTTTTACCGACGCCCGGCTCGCCGATTAAAACCGGATTATTTTTCGTTCTGCGCGATAAAACCTGAATCGTTCGCCGAATTTCGTCATCACGCCCGATTACCGGGTCGAGTTTCCCCTTGCGCGCGCGCTCGGTCAAATCCATCGCGTATTTTTCCAGTGCCTGAAAATTTTCTTCCGCGTTCTGGTCTGTAATTTTAGTTCCGCCGCGCATCTCTGTTACTACTTTTTCGAGGTCTTTGCGTGTTATGCCGTTTGAGCGCAAAATACGTCCGGCGTCTCCTTCTTTTTCGTCGGCAACCGCCAACAAGAGATGCTCGGTAGAAATGTATTCGTCCTGCATCCGCTCGGCTTCTTTCTGCACCGTCTGAAAAATCGTGTTCGTTCGCGAAGAGAAATACTGCTGACCGCCGGAAACCTTTGGAAATTTCGCGATTGCCGCATGATTTTCGCTCGATACCTTTTGAAAATTGGCGCCAATTTTGCCCAAAACAGGGCGCACGATACCTTCTTTTTGTTCGAGCATTGCGGCGAGAAGATGTTCCGGCTCGACCTGTTGATTTTGATTTTTTTCGGCAACTTCGATTGCCGATTGCACGGCTTCCTGCCCGCGAATTGTAAATTTATCAAATCTCATTATTTTTATAATTTTTGTGAAATTTTTAACTTTAATAAAAATTTTGCAAATTTCTTGCTTAGTCTTAAGTCATAATAAAATATGAGTATCTTCCTGTCAAATATGTAAAGAAGGCTTCTCGCCGATTTTATAAAATTTTTTACTTTTTAGATGACACTTTAGCATTAGAAATGTATATTTTACTTCGCAAGTTATTTATCAAAAATAAATTTACTGAAGTAATAGACGACAAACCAGGAAAATAAATGTTCGGTTGTAATAGTTTCCAGCCGTAATTTCTCATATGAAAATTTTACGTGAAATTTTATCTCCATTGGCGGCGGTTATCGCGGCATTTATCGTCGGCGGAATCATTATTTCGTTGATTGGCGACAATCCGTTTCATACGTTTTATTTATTGCTCTCGAACTCATTCGGTTCGGCAAAAGACATCGGCTGGACGCTTTTCTACGCAACGCCTTTGATTTTTACGGGTTTAGCGGTTGCGGTTGCTTTTCGCTGTGGACTTCTGAATATCGGCGCGGAAGGGCAGCTTTACGTTGCCGCCTTTGCGACCGCTTGGGTCGGCATCAAATTCGGCGGCACGGTCGTTGATATTTTTGGCAAAAAGGAAGATTGGTCATGGATGAGCTTGCCCGCGATTTTACTTGTGCCGCTTTGTATTTTGACAGCAATTATCGTCGGCGGTTTGTGGGGCGCGATTCCGGGAATTTTGAAAGCCAAATTCGGCTCGCACGAGGTTATCAATACGATAATGCTGAACTTTATCGCCATTTCAATAGTCAGCTATTTCACGCAGTATTATTACAAGATTCCGGGCGACCCAATTCTGCAAACGGCGGAAATCGGCAAAGCCGCATATATTCCGCAGCTCAATGAATTTCTGCCTTTCATACCAAAAGACGTGCCGCTCAACGTCGCGTTTTTGCTGGCGATTTTGATGTGTTTTTTAGTTTATATATTTTTGTGGAAAACAAAATGGGGCTTTGAACTGCGCGCTGTCGGCGAAAACGCGAGCGCGGCAGAATACGGCGGAATTTCGCCGCAAAAACAAATTATTATTGCGATGACGATTTCCGGCGCGCTTGCCGGAATGGTTTCCATCGGCGAAGTTCTTGGAAATCGTCATAATTTTTACGAAGGTTTTTCGGCGGAATGGGGCTTTTTAGGAATCGCCGTAGCGCTTTTGGGCAGAAATCATCCGCTCGGAGTTTTCCTCGCCGCTCTGTTTTTCGGCGTTCTGCTGCGCGGTCAGATTTTCGTTGACGCTTTTACGCCGAGAGTTTCTAAAGACATCGGCTGGGTTTTGCAGGGCGTTATCATTTTGTTTGTCGCGTGTTTTCAAATTTATGCACGAAAGCGAGGTAAAGTATGAGTGAACTTTTCACAATCGCATTATTATTCTCGGCTATACGGCTTGCTACGCCTTTGATTTTCGCCGCGCTCGGTGGAATGTTTTCCGAGCGTTCCGGCGTTATCAACATCGCGCTCGAAGGTTTGATGCTAGCAGGCGCGTTCACGGGCGCGGTCGTTACCTACGAAGCCGGAAATCCGTACCTCGGATTGCTCGCCGGAATGATTGCGGGCGCGGCTCTGGCGTATATTTACGCGATTGCGTGTATCAAATTTGAAGCCGACCAGGTAGTTAGTGGAATGGCGATAAATTTTTTGATGATTGGATTGCCCGCAGTTATAAGCGGCGCAATTTACGATTCGTCCGGCTCGACGCCGCAAATCGTCAAAGAACATCTATTGCCGGAATTTTTCAACCGTCTTTCGCTGGCTTCGATTCTTGCTTTTCTGCTCGTGCCACTTTGCTGGTATGTTTTGTATAAAACGCCGTTCGGTTTGCGCCTGCGCGCGACGGGTGAAAATCCGGCGGCGGCTGATGCGGCTGGCGTCAATGTTATTCGTTTGCGTTATATCGGCGTTGTTTTATCAGGAATTTTAGCGGCAGTGGGTGGCGCGTATCTGTCAATCGGACAATCTTCCTTGTTTACCCGAAATATGACTGCGGGACGCGGTTATATCGCGCTAGCGGCATTGATTTTAGCAAAATGGCGACCGTGGCAAGCGCTACTTGCGTGCCTGTTTTTCGGTTTGATGGAAGCCCTGACGATTCAAATTCAAGGCGTTTTCAAAATGCCTTCAGGCGAAGACATTCCAGTGCAGTTTATACAGATTATTCCGTATGTTTTGACGATAATCGTTCTCGCCGGATTTATCGGCTTATCGCGCGCGCCGAAGGCTTTGGGAATTCCTTACAGAAAAGAGAAATAAGAATTAACCACAGATTTACACAAATAAATACAGGTATTTCTTTGATAATGTAAATTGAATTGATTAAATAATATTTATCCATCTTTTCTTATTCTGCGTTTATCCGAATAAATCTGTGGTTAAATGTGCTTTTGTTTTAATCGCCCATAATAAAAACTATGTTTCACGAAGGCTCACAAATCGGACTTTATACTTTAGTTCGCAAACTAGGGAAAGGCGGCTTCGGCGAAGTTTGGTTGGCGGAACGCAAATCTAAATTCGTTACGACAAAAGTCGCCGTCAAATTGCCGCACGACGAACAAGTTGACCACGAAACAATCAAACAGGAAGCGCAACTTTGGGAACAGGCGAGCGGGCATCCGAACATTCTGCCGATTATCGACGCCGACGAATACGACGGGCAAATCGTCATCGTCAGCGAATACGCGCCCGACGGTTCTCTGGATGAATGGTTAAAGACGCACGGCAAAATGTCGGTTGAAAAAGCTGTTGAAACAACCATAAAAATTCTCGACGGCTTACAATTTCTGCATTCCCGAAACATCATTCACCGTGATTTGAAACCCGCGAACATTCTGCTGCAAGGCGACACGCCGCGTCTGGCGGATTTCGGCATTTCACGCGCTTTGCGAACAACGGCTTCGAGCCAGAGCAACAGTGTTTCAGGAACTTTCGCCTATATGCCGCCCGAAGGTTTCGACGGCAAACGAAGCGTGCAAACCGATGTCTGGTCAGTCGGCGTAAATTTGTATCAGTTTTTGACCGGAAGTTTGCCGTTTCCGCAGAAAGAGCCGTCCGCGCTGATTGCCGCGATAATGATGCGCGACTTCGAGCCTTTGCCGCCAGACGTTCCGCAAAATCTGCAAAACGTGATTACCAAAGCGTTGGCGAAACAGCCCGAAAATCGTTACGCAACGGCTGGCGAGATGCGCGAAGATTTGCGCCGAATCCTGCGCGGCGAAGCGGTTTCCGATTTTATTCAATTCGATTCACGCCAAACTTTTTCTACCGAACAAGTTACACAACAAAAAGGTGTGCCGTTTTTCGCACAAATTTCTCAAGACGAAAAAGAAACTGTTGTTCGCTCCGCGCCAAATTTCGGACAAAGTGAAAAGCGCAAAAATTCTAAAGTTTGGATGTATGCAACACTTGCGTTTGTCTTGGTTGGCGCGATGGGCTTAGGTGTTAATTTTCTGACAAATCAATCAAGACAGAACGATTTAAGCAAAAATGAAGTAGCGCAAGTTTCAGCAACACAAACAAAAAATAATCCTGCAAACTCTAAAAATGTAAATGTGCCGATGAGTTCAAATACAAATTCAAATACAAACATATCTACGCTTACGCTCACTCCAACACCTGATAAAACTCAATTACAACAAATTATGGAACGATATGTAACTAGTGTAGCCAAAGCAAATGGTTTAAAAAGTTTCATAGTAAAAACCGTTTATGGAGATGTAGATAATGATGGAGATGATGACGCTGTAACTCAATTTACGCTTGTAGACCGTTTGACAACAGATACAGGCGTGGGAAGAACTAAAAGCGAAACGCACATGGCTGTTTTTATATTCGAGAAGGAAAGATTTGGGGCTACATCTGAGATTCGTGTAGGAAGCACGGAAGACAAAGAATTTGATTTAGAAGGAATAAGCAATGGAAAAGTCGTAGGAACAATTGAATTTTGTCCCGAAGGCGGATTTGTTGCAGGTTGTTTTGTTAAAACGAAAAAAGCAAAAGAAAGTTATGTGCTTATAAATAATAACTTAGTCAAAAATTAACTTTTCGCTTCCAATTTCAAATTCAACAATTGATTGAGCGGAATGCCTCGTTGCAATGATTCAAAAACAAGCAATAACAAACTAATTGAAAAATTCTGCGGCGGGTATTACTTCGAATTTCGGCATTACTTTTTGCAAAAGCGCGTAGTCGCGGATGTTATCGGTAATGACGAAACATTTATGCATAAATGAACTGCGGGCAATCAAAGCGTCGTTTTGCAGAGCGGTCGGCAAGAGATTTTTGTCAATCACATTCAAATGCCGCAAACGTCTGACGACTTTTGTGGCGGTTATCCAATCGGTTTTCGTCGGCACCAGCAATTTGTCGGCTTTGTCTAAAACTTTTAGCCAATGCTCATATTTCTTCATCGTTGATTCGTCAATCATCGAAGCCATCAGTTCATAAAAAACTACAACCGAAAAATGGAACGAGTCGAAGTTGGCATCTATTTGTTTTTTGTAAGTCGAGAAAACGGACGTATCAAGCAACGGATATTCCATATTTTTTCTCTTCTTCTTCCAACGCCTTTAACGCTTCGCTTGTGGCTTTTTTCAATTCCTTTTGTAGGTCAGTAAGTTTTTCAGGCTTTTTGAAATCTTTGGCGCGGGGCAGATGCGAATAGTCACGTAAGCCGTTTCCGTTCGAGATTTGCGTTGTTTCTTTTTTCTTCGGCATAATTTATATCCTCCGACTGAATTATATTGTAAGTCATTTTTGGTAAAATCGAAACACAATATCTAAAATTGAAACGCCTTGCCGCATTGATTCGGGCGCGAGTTTGCGATGCAGATATTCGGGCATTCGCAAACAACATCAAACGCAACAATTTTTTGACTGATGAAAGTCAAAGCGTTATCTTGAAATTATGAAAGTCAAAACAACAATCTCCATCGAAGCAGATTTGCTCGAACAGGTGAAAGTCGCGGCGAAAGATTTTCGCAATCGTTCGGAAGTTTTTGAAAAAGCTTTGCGGGAATATCTGCCGAAGCTGAATCAGAAACCGCAAAAGCAAAAATTGACGCGCGAAGAAGAGATAAATCTTGTTAACCGATATGCCGACGAAAATCGTGAAGAAATTCTGGAAAATTTAGAGTATCAAATTGATTTGTGAAACGCGGAGAACTTTACAGACTTGCAAAACCTTCAAAGCGTGACCCAAAAAGATTTCGCGTTTATATTATCGTCAGCCGCGAAGATTTGATGGCGACAACTTTTCCGACGGTTGTTTGCGCTCCGGTTTACAGCAATTACATAGGTTTGCAAACCGAATTCGAAGTCGGCGTTGACGAAGGCTTAAAGCACGACAGCAGTATTCGCTGTGATGAGTTAGTAAGTATTGCAAAATCCGATTTAACTGATTTTATCGGTTCGCTCTCGCCACAAAAAATTCAAGAATTAAATCAAGCCTTGAAAGTCGCCCTCGAAGTTGATTAAGTAAACCCGCCTCGTTCAGTTATTCGACCATAAGTTTGCGGCGTAAACGTTCGGACTTATTGAATTTTGTAGTAAAATCAAAATCGAGGAATTTTATTATGCTGACAGCAATCGAAACGACGGGAACAATCAGCGCGAATCGCCAACTTCTGCTTGACGAAGATTTGCCCGAAAATGTTTCGGCAAAAGTGCGCGTGATAGTTTTCTTTGCCGAAGATGATTTGAGCGAAAAGGAATGGATGAAGGCGGCTTCAAAAAACGAGGCTTTCGGTTTTTTGAATGACGAAGCTGAAGACATCTACACTTTGGAAGACGGAAAACCTGTTCACGATGAAATATAAAATTGTTCTCGTGCCGTTTCCATTCGACGATTTATCGGCAAATAAAGTTCGTCCTGCCGTTTGTTTGACCGACGAAATTCAGCCTTACGGACATATAGTTTTAGCTTTTATTACCAGCAAGGTTTTGGCTAGTCCGTCGTCAACCGATTTTACAATCGATTCTCAAGCGGCTGATTTTGCCCAAACCGGATTGAAAGTTTCTTCGACAATTCGCCTGCATCGTTTAATGACAATCTCTAAAACGATAATTCAGCGAAAACTCGGCGAATTATCGTCAACTCAGCAAACGGAAATTGAAAACCGCTTGCGAAAATTGTTTGGAATCTAAAGGAAATCAACAATCATTAGCTTTTCGCTGCCAATTTCAAATTCAACAATTAACCAGCGCGAAATACCTTATTGCATTAATTCAAGAGCATGTTTCCAGCAGCGGCATTTACGCTTTGGTAAACCCAGCCGTTTGCTGAAATAAACTTATTGAAAAACAATTGGCAGACTTGTTTCTACTCGCTTGATTTTCCAACATTCCATGCTGCGAATGAGCGCAATGACCATCTCTACAAATGTTTCCGCGATACTTAATTTCCTCAAAAGTTGTAATTGTGGTAAAAAATAATTCCTTAATATGAGTTACGAAAAAGCGAAAGAAGCGGCTGATTTTATCCGCTCGAAATACGAAAAGGAAATAAAAGTCGCGCTGGTTTTGGGCAGCGGTTTGGGCGCGTTTGGCGATGAAATAGAAAACGCCGTGCGAATTCCTTATGAAGAGATTCCGCATTTTGCGCGCTCGACCGTTGAAGGACACGCCGGAAGATTAATTTTGGGCGAGGTCGCAGATGTTTCGGTTGCCGTGCAGCAAGGTCGTTTTCATTATTACGAAGGTTACGAAATGAGCCAAGTAATTTTTCCGGTGCGTGTTTTTGGTTCGCTTGGCGTGAAAAGTTTGATTTTGACAAACGCAGCGGGCAGCGTTGATACGGATTTCAAGCAGGGAACTTTAATGCTGATACGCGATCATCTGAATTTGATAGGCATCAATCCTTTGCGCGGGAAAAACGACGAGCATTTTGGCGCGCGTTTTCCGGATATGACGGAAGTTTATTCACTCGATTATCAGGAAATTGCGCTCTCGGTTGCCCGTGCGATGGAAAACGAAAAATTAAAGGCAGCGGAAGCGAGAACCGGAATAAAACAGGAGAAACCGCGAATTTTGCGACGCGGCGTTTATTGCGGTTTGTCGGGTCCGAGCTACGAAACACCGGCGGAAATCCGAATGCTCAGGCTTTTAGGCGCGGATGCCGTTGGTATGTCAACTGTGCCGGAAGCGATTGTAGCGCGGCAGATGAACATAAACGTTTTGGGAATTTCCTGTATCACGAATCTGGCGGCGGGCATCAGCGACGAGACGATAAATCACGAAGAAGTAATGGAAACCGGAGCAAAAGTTGCGGAAACTTTTAAGGAATTATTAAAACGAATAATTCCAAAATTAAAATAGTTATCAGTGGTCGGTTGTCAGCAGCAGAAACAATTTCTCACAACTGACAACCGACCACTGATAACTGACTACTGACTATGATTATTGGAATTTGCGGCGGAACAGGCTCGGGGAAAACGACGCTTGCCAGAAAAATTATTGAAGCGGTTGGGCGCGAGAACGTCATTCTCGTTGAGCAAGATTCGTATTACCGAAACCTCGCCGACATGCCGCTCGACGAACGGCGAGAGGCGAATTTCGACCACCCGGATTCGATTGACAGCGAGATGCTGATGAATCATCTCAAGCGTCTGAAAAACGGCGATGCGATAGAAATGCCGATTTACGATTTCAAAACGCACACGCGACGCGCGGAAAGCGAGCGCATCGAGCCGAAAGCCGTCGTCATCGTCGAAGGTATTTTGATTTTTTCCGACGCCCGCATTTTGAATTTGCTCGACGTGCGCGTTTTCGTTGACACGCCGGACGATATTCGTTTCATTCGCCGCCTGAAACGCGACATCACCGAGCGCGGGCGCACGACCGAATCGGTTATCGCACAGTATTTTGCGACCGTCCGCCCGATGCACCTGGAGTTTGTCGAGCCGTCAAAACGCTACGCCGACATTATCATTCCCGAAGCCGCAAACACCGACATCGGCATCGAATTTATTTGCAGTAAAATCCGCGAAGAAGTAGTCAAAAAAAATGAATACAGAACAGAACGAGTTAGTTAAGCTGGCAGCCGAAGCGCGCGGGCGAGCAGTTGCGCCGTTCTCGAACTTCAAAGTCGGAGCGGCTCTTTTAACAAACGACGGCGAAGTTTTCACCGGCTGCAACATCGAAAACGCTTCTTACGGTTTAACGATGTGCGCCGAGCGTGTGGCGATTTTCAAAGCCGTTTCCGAAGGCAAGCGCGCATTTGAAAAAATCTTCGTCGTCGCCGACACCGAAGATTTAACGCCGCCGTGCGGCGCGTGCCGCCAGATAATCTGGGAATTCTGCGGCGATGTGGAAATCGTTTTGACGAATCTGCACGGAAAAATTGAAACTTTTCAAATGAGCGAACTTTTCCCGAAAGCGTTTGACGTTAAATTTTTGGAGAAATAGATTGGAGAAATAGAAATGCCTGTTCCTGACTTTCAAACAATGATGCTTCCATTTCAGCGCTTTGCTCAAGACCAAACGGAATACTAGACAGCCGACATTATCGCCGAATTGATGATTGATTACAATGTCGGCGTTTCAAATGCGACCGCTTATCAAATCAAAAGAGTTGATTCGGATTATTTTGTCGAAGAATAAACTAGTGAGAGTATATTAAAATAAAAAATCGTGACAATTGCTTTTGCTTGTAAATTTATTGTAAATTCAACTATGGAAAAGTCAAAAATTCTACTTTTCGTCTCCTTTCTCTTATTCTTCCAGCAAACAATTTTTGCCCAAAAGAAAGCGGTTGATTTAATCATCTCCGGCGGCACTGTCGTAACGATGGACACGCAGAAGCGCGTTGTCGAAAACGGCGCGGTTGCAATCAAAAACGACAAAATCGTCGGCGTCGGCGCGCCTGATGAAATCAATAAACAATTCATTGCAAAACAGACGATAAACGCGCGCGGCAAAGTTGTTATTCCCGGACTTGTAAACACGCACACGCACATTCCGATGACGCTTTTTCGCGGTATTTCCGACGATTTGGATTTGCAGGAATGGCTAACTAAATTTATTTTTCCGGCGGAAGCGAAAAATGTAACCGAAGATTTTGTGCGCGTCGGAACTCGGCTCGGACTCGCGGAGATGATACGCGGCGGCACGACGACTTACTGCGATATGTATTATTTTGAAGATGCAGTCGCGGACGAAACACAAAAAGCAGGTGTGCGCGGCGTGTTGGGCGAAACGATAATACGGTTTCAGGTCGCCGATAATAAAACGCCGGAAGATGCGCTTCGATACAGCGAGCGTTTTATCAACCGGTGGAAAAACAACGGTTTAATCGTTCCCGCGCTTGCTCCGCACGCTCCATACACACTGACGACCGAACAATTAAAAGCCGTCAAAAAACTTGCCGACAGATTAAATGCAGTAGTTGTGATTCACGTTGCCGAAACGCAAACCGAAGTCAGCGACATTACGAAACAATATGGTGCGCGTCCGGTCGAGTATTTGGCGAAAATCGGTTTTCTGAACAATCGCACGATTGCTGCCCACGTTGTCTGGGCAAACAATGAGGAAATTGATTTACTGAAACGATTCGGCGTCGGTGTTGCGCACAATCCGCAATCGAATATGAAACTCGCATCCGGCGTCGCGCCAATACCGCAAATGCTGGCGAAAAATCTAGCGGTCGGTTTGGGAACTGACGGCGCGGCGTCGAACAACGACCTTGATATGTGGGAAGAAATGGACACGGCGGCGAAATTGCACAAAGTCTTCACAGGCGACCCGAAAGTCGTCAACGCCGAGCAAGCATTTGAAATGGCGACGATTCGCGGCGCGCGTGCGCTGCATCTGGAAAATTTAATCGGTTCGATTCAGACGGGAAAACGTGCCGACATTGCCATCGTAGATTTTGATGGCTTGCATCAGACTCCTTTTTACAACGTCTATTCTCACCTCGTTTACGCAACAAAAGCGTCGGACGTGCGGACTGTTCTCATCAACGGGCGCGTCGTGATGCGCGACAGACGCTTGCTCACGCTCAATGAAAATGTTATAAAGAAAGACGCAAACACATATCGCAAAAAAATCATCAATAGTTTATCAAGTCAATAATTGCAGGTTAATCGAAACTTGTTTTTTGCAGTTTTGAAACGCATAACCGACGTATTATTTGTTAAGGATCTTAAAAGCGTGGCTTTGCGAAAAGCGCGTTTTGACCTTTACGGAAAATTTAAGTCGAAAGTTGAGAAGGAGAAGACTGAAATGCCGCTAAACGTCAGAAAATTCTGCACTTCTATTTTACTGGTTTTTATCTTTAGTTTTATAATTTCAGCCCAAACGACGAGCAGCGCGCCTTCAGCCGCCGATGTGATGCGCGAGCGCGTTGCAAAGGCAAAAGCGTATATTGTAGTTAAAAACTACAACGCCGCGATTTACGAACTCGAAAATATCCGGCGCGAATCGTCCGACCAGACCGTTCAGAGCGTTACCGGCGTTTTGCTGATGAACAGTTACCTCGAACAAGGTGATTACAAACGCGCACAGGATTTTTTAGGCGACCTCGCCAAAGCGCAGAAAGCGGGCAAAGCGAATGCGGCGGCGAATTATTTTGCCGTTGCCGGACAAGTCGTCAAGGGAGCGCGCACCCAGCTCGAACGCTACAAATCATTGGGTTTGAGCGTTTCAGACCGGAATTTGCCGGCTGAGGCTTCGACCGATGTGCAGAAAATGCGCGAAACACTGGAAACGGTTGTCGTGCAGTCGAAAGTTTTGGGCGCCGATAAAAAGCAGACCGCCGACGCGATGGCTCTGCTCGAAGAAGCGACCAACGCGAGAAGCGGTCTGGCAAAAGATGACTACGATGCGAAGCGTTGGAAAAACGAAGTTGGCGATGCGCGCGAGCAACTTGCCAATTCGAGAAGCGTTATCATTAACGCGGCAGGCGAACCGACGACGGAAATGCCGAAAACCAACAATGTTGCCGTAAATCTTCCGTCGAATAATCAAAATCAAACTGCCGCTCAAAATCCAATGACCGCGCAGCCGCAGCCGACGCCGAGCGTGCCGGTTTTTCGACCCGTTCAAAATTCTAACACAGATAACTTGAAACAAACGCCGAGCGAAACGACGGCAAAAACCGAAAACAAACCCGTCGAATTACCGAAAACAGCGTCTGAAAATACTGCAAATACTAACGCTCAGACGAGAAATCGGCGTGCTGAAAACCCAAATACCGAAACTGCTTTTAACCAAAGTGGAAATAATCCCGAACTGTCCGCATCGGCAAACGGTTCCGACGCTTCGAAAAGTGTTGCGCCGCTGCAGGTCGGTTCTTTGATTGAATTCGCTACACAGAAAACCAATCCGGTTTATCCGCCGACAGCCAGAACTATGCGGACGAGCGGCATCGTGCGTGTTGAGTTAACGGTTGACGAAAAAGGACAAGTGGCGCAAGTGCAAAATACAAGCGGACCGACTCTGCTCCAGAGAGCGGCGACCGATGCGGTAAAGAAGTGGAAGTTTAAGCCTTTCGTGCGCAACGGCGAACCGGTCAAAGCAAACGGATTTGTGAGCTTTAATTTTAGTTTATAGGTTTGAAAGAATTTGATTTTGCGATTCGGGCAGACTCCTTTATTAAAGGCTCTGCCCTTTAATTTTTAAAATTGGGGAATTTGCCGGTTAGCTACCGGCTGTCTATTTTTATCAGGGCGTCTGTTATTCGTAGCGCCTCCTGCTCCCGCACCTCGAAAAAGCGGCATAAAAATCCATTTGCTGTGATTTTCAATTCCGTAATAAGCAATGACGGATTTGCTTTTGCTCTGGCTGGCGACGCCAATAAACGGTGTGTTGTCGGTTACGACTTCAATTTCCGCGTCGTCGGCTTCTTCCGTTTCGCTTTCGCTGCCGGTATTGATAATGTTGACGAGCGGGATCGCGTATTTATCAAGAAACTGAGGACTTGACGGCAGTATGCCGTTGTTATAAATCTGCACACGCTTGGCGAAACTTAAAAACGCCTGGCTGTCAGGTCTTATCAAACGCCATTTGCCATCTTCGGAAAGCGGGTCAACTGCCGCTGAAGCCCGCAGAATCTGGCGTTTTTTCGTGCCTTGCGGAAGACCTTCGAGCAAATCGTCCATCGAATGGGGAAGTTTTGCACCTTTATAGAACACGACGTATTCTTTGATAGCCTCGGCAATTTCTTCGCCGCGCCTGATTGATTCGAGTTCCTTTTCGCGCTGAACGCTTTGCTGAATGCTCGGCGCAACCGCTAAAAGCATAATCGCAAAAATAGTCATCACCGCCACAACCGCCAGCAGAGACATTCCGCATTCGGAGTTTGGAGTTTGGATTTTGGATTTTGGATTTGATTTTGCAGGTCCGCAATCAACAGCAGTCCGTAGTCTAAAGTTTTTCCTTTGATTTCTTTGACTGACCACTGACCACTGACCGCTGACTAAGGTTTTAATTGTCTCCATCATCATCGTCATCCGGCGGCGGCGTTTGCTGCGGCTGTGGCGGAATGTAGCGCGGAATATTATTCGGAATGCCGGGAATTTCTCCCTGCGGCGGTATATTGTAAGTCGGTATGCCTTGATTATTCGGGTTGTATGTTCCGCTTGGATTAGTGTTGCCGCCGCTCGTCGATGCGCTTTGTCCGGGCGCGGGACGGTAAAGCGCGAGTTTGTGGCGGAAACTTAAACTGATATCTTCCAAAACGACTTCGCTCGACGAAATACTCACCAGACGAAAACGTCCGGCAACGACATCGTTTAGACGCGCTCCGAACGGCGCGGGCTTGTTTTTCTCTTGAAAATACGCCGTATCGTTGTTGGCGCGCTTGCGCGCAATCATCCCGATATACTGAAACTGCGGTCTGGGCGGTCCCTCCACATTGAATGTAAACGGATTTGAGAAAAGTTTTCCATCCGGCGTGCTAACCGTAATCGTTATACCGCCTTCACTTGAAATAAAATTTGACGGAACGTCCGCAACGAGTTTTTGCGGGCTGATAAAGGTTGTCAGCAGTTGTGTGCCGTTAAATAAAATCACCGAATCGGGCGTGAATTTATCACCGCTTACTTCCATCCTAAAAGTTTTTGAACCGGCATACACGCTCTGCGGCGTTACGAAAGCGACGAGAAGCGGAGGCGTCGGCGCAGGCTTCGGCGGCGGAATCGGCGTCGGCGTTTTGATAACCGGAATTGGCGCGACGTAAGGCGTCGGCGGAGGCGGCTCGTAAAAAGCGAAAATGTTTCTGCCCGCGTCCGGCGCATAGAACGAACCCGGATTATAAATGACCGGCGTTGTCGTATATCCGAAAATTTGTTCGTCGTCGGTCGGCATCGAGACCGGCTCTAAATTTGTTTTCGGCGAAGCGGTCGGCGACGGCGAAACGCTGACGGTTACGGTCGTAGGTTTACGGCTTGGGTAAAGTCCGACAATGTTATAGACAATTGCCAGCAAAGCCATTGCGCCGAGAACGAGAGCGGCGATGGTTTTGTTTCTTTCTGCCGGAGTTTTCCCCTCGAAAATCTTTAGCATTTCTATTTAATACTGAGCGTTTCCAAAGTCGTCTGTACAGCGTTCGGGCGGCGAAAATATGCTGCCATTTCAAGATGCAGGCTGACCGTTTCGCCGTGTGTTTTGCCGCGCACAGCTTTTGTCGTTGTAGTAGTGACTGCGGTCTGCTGCATCTGTTGCTGCGTAAAGGGTGGTTGCTGGATGCTTGCTCCGCCTTGGTTCGGAATTCCCTGCATACTGCTGGGCGAATTAAAATCCGGCTGGCTTTGCATCGGGCGAACTTGCATTTGCGGAACGACCTTCACACTATTGATTGACGCCTGCGTCGCCGCGCCGTTCTGAGTGTTGCCGTTATCGTTGTTTTCCGCCGGTGCAAGTTCGACCGCGCTGATAACTACAAACTGCTCGCTGGTTTCGATGTCGCGGATAAATCGCCGCAAATTCTGATAAGAACCTTCAAGCGTCGCGCTTACATAAACGCCGGGGAAAAGGCTTTGGAATTTCGCTCTGCCTTGTTCGGTTTCCGTAGTTTGCCCGCGCCGTTCGTCGGAAATTTCCAGCGGCGTGTATTCCGGTCCCGATGTGTTTACCAAACCGTATGCAGAAATCAAACCGTTAATGCGCTGATAGAGCGCGGTTCTTCCGTTACCCGCGATGGGCAAAAATCTGGCTTCAAAATCGTTTACGCTGGTGATAAGTTTTGCGACTTGAGTTTCCGTATCGGTAATATCGCCGTATTTGCCGCGCGCCGATAGCAGTTCCGTTTCCAGACGGTTGCGTTCGGCTCTGTTATTTTCAAGCTCTTTCTGCGCGGGCAAAACCACTAACACAACTAATATGATAACTGTTAAAACCGCCAAAAGTCCTAAACCGGCAGTAGCAATCTCGGTGCTGCCCCACATTCCCGCATAGATTCGGCGCGGGCGATTTTTCGGCACAATATCAATTCGCGGTTCTTTCTCGATGACAATCGTTTCGTCTTCGGTCAGAAGAACCGTGCGTGTTTCTTCTTCGATGACGACGGCGGAATCTCTGGTCGTTCCGTAATCATTGGTGAGAATTTCCGATTCGGTTTTTGTTCCTTCGCTTTCTTCGCGGTGTTCAAGATTTTCCGCCATTTATTGGTTTCCTCCTTCCGCCTGTGTCTGCGCGGCGACATCGCCTGCTGAAGGCGCGGTTGAATAACCGTTGCGCGGCGTATAAATCAGGCGCAGAGTATATTCCGAATAAGTTATCCGCTCGCTCTTTTGGAGGTCTTGCCCGCGCAGTTCGGCTTGGAAAAGCCCGGAAGAGTTCATATTACCAATCATTCCCATCACACTTTGATAATCCCGGCTCAGAACGCCGAATTCGAGTTCCGCTTTCGTACGGTCGCCGTCTTTATAAATATTCGCAACATTGATGCGCGAAACACTTACACTGTTTGGCAAAACCTGCTCCAAATCAGCGAAAAGACGCGACCAGCCAAAGGTTTTGTTGGCGACCAGCTGATGAGCGGCAATAAGAATCCCGCTTTGTACCGGCGTTAATTGCTGTTGAACTTTCTCGCCTTCGCCTTTTAAGGCTTTGGCTTCGGCACTCATCTGCTCGATGTCGCTTTTGGCAATTTCGTTTTCGGCGGTAATTCTGCGCAGTGTGGCAAAAGCTAAAACCGCGCCCGATACGGCGAGGGTCAAAAGCAGCAAAGCAACCAGATACGGCAGTGTACGGTTGCGAAAAGGCTGGCTGGCAAGATTGAGTTTGGTAATCACTTGTTAAGATTTCAGGTTCCGAATTTTATATTCCAAATTCCAGATTCGAGTTTCTAATATGGAATTATTGATTCTTTCGTCAGTCTAGCACGAAAAATTTAGATTGTCCTTGCGCTTAAATTGTTGTCCGATACTTTGAATTTACGGTGTTTTTGCACTGTATGAAAAGCTGCTTTCATTATCCCGGCGCTTTGGTCGTTTACTTTCACGTTGAAATCAAAACAAAAGTTGCAAAAATTTACCGGCGATACCAATTCTAATTGCCGTGTTTTATGTTTCAAACGTTTTGGCGAGTAACGCTCTAAATTCCTTTTTTTTGATTAACGATTTAATATCTAAACAGGCGAATGAAAATTCTTATCGTAAAACTCAGCAGCATCGGCGACATAGTGCATACGCTGCCCGCGCTTGCGGCAATTCGGCGCGCTCTGCCGGAGGCGGAAATATCCTGGGCAGTCGAGAGAGGTTCGGCGGAGATTTTGCGACACAATCGATTTCTTCAGAGGCTTATCGAAATTGATACAAAAACTTTGCGCCAAAAGAGTTCGATTGGAGAAACCATATCGGCGGCGCGCGCGCAATTCGGCGAACTTCGAGCGCAAAACTTTGACGTTGCGCTCGATTTTCAAGGTCTTCTGAAATCGGCTTCGATTGCCAAACTCGCCAAAACCAAACGGCTCTACGGCTTTTCCAAACAAAATTTGCGTGAACCGGCGAGCCGATTTCTTTTGACTGATACGTTTGAAGTCAAAAAACAAATTCACGTTATCAGCAAAAATCTGACACTTGCCGCAAAAGCCTTAAACATTGACGTTCCGCGCGAGAATTTTGAATTCCCGATTTTTACCGACGAAAACCACCGGCTTGAAGCCGAAAAAATCGTCGAACAGACAGGCGAGAATTTTGCGATTCTAAATCCGGCGGGCGGCTGGGCGACAAAGCTCTGGCAGGCGGAAAAATTCGGCGCGCTGGCTGACAGGCTCTGGATAGAAAGCGGTTTGACATCCGTTATTACAACCGCGCCGAACGAAATAAAACTGGCGCAAAAAGTTTTGCAAAACTCTAAATCGGGCAAAGTTTTGCTGGCGCAGCCGAGTTTAAAAGGATTTTACGAATTAGCCAAACGGGCAAGAATTTACGTCGGCGGCGACACCGCGCCGACTCATCTGGCAGTTGCGGCTGGCGCTCCGGTCGCGGGCATTTTCGGGGCAACCGAATGGTGGCGCAACGGAAGTCCGAACAGAGACGACATCTGCATTGAGCGAAGCGATATTTCCTGCCGCACAGATTGTCATCGCCGCGCCTGCGACAACTGGATTTGTATGGACATCGAAGTCGAAACGGTTTTACGCGCGGTGCAAAAAAGATTAGAATTAGCCGCAGCAAAATGTTTTTAACTTCGCCCGAAAGAGCCGGTAAATCCGAAAACATAATTTGTCCCGAAACACAGGGAATAAAATACGCCGGGTCAAAATTGAAACTGCTTCCCTTTATTTTGCGGCTGGCGCAAAAAGTAAAACCGAAAACAATTTTCGACGGTTTTGCCGGAACAACGCGCGTTTCACAGGCATTTGCACAAAGCAGTTATCGAGTCGTTTCAAATGACACTTCAGTTTGGTCGAAGACTTTCGCGCTCTGTTATTTGAAAAACAAACGAAGCGAAAATTTTTATCAAAAAATTATTAATCATTTAAACGATTTACCGGAAAAAGATGGCTGGTTTAGCGAAAATTACGGTGGCGCGCGAAATGGGAAAAACTCTTCGGAGACCGACGGTTTCAAAAAGCCTTGGCAAATTCACAACACACGAAAGCTCGATGCGATTCGGGAGGAGATTGAATGTTTAGATTTAAATGAAACGGAAAAAGCCGTAGTTTTAACCGCTTTAATTCTCGCGCTCGATAAAGTTGACAGCACACTCGGACATTTTTCTTCTTACTTAAACCAGTGGTCGCCGCGCTCGTTCAACCGTTTGAGACTCGAAGTTCCGCGCCTTTTTCCGACGGAAAAAGAACACGAAGTTTATAATCGGGACGTTTTTGAAATTGCCGAAAACGTCGAAGCCGATTTAGCTTACTTTGACCCGCCGTATGGCTCGAACAACGAGAAAATGCCGCCATCGCGCGTGCGCTACGCGGCTTATTATCATTTGTGGACGACGGTTATTTTGAACGACAAACCGGAAACGTTCGGGCGCGTCAAAAGACGTGTCGATACCTCCGATAAGCTGACAAACTCACCGTTTGAAGATTTTAGACGAACGGACACGGGCGAATTCGTTGCCGTCGAAGCGATAAAAAAGCTGATTGCAAAAACGCGCGCGGAACATATAATTTTGTCTTACAGTTCGGGCGGGCGCGCAACCGCCGAAGAACTTTATAAAATACTTCACGCTTCGGGCGAAATGCTCGACGCGGTGAAAATCGATTACAAAAAGAACGTGATGGCGACGATGCACTGGACGAACGAGTGGACGCGGGACTCGGAAAATAACTTTCAGGAATTTCTGTTTCTGATGCGGAAAATTTAACGGTGAAAAATAAACGACTTTTACAAAGAATGCGTGTGCCGCTCGGATTTCTGTTCGGCGTCGTGTTTTTAATTTTTGCGCATCCCGAACAGATAACTCTAATCATCGGTGGAATTATTGCCGTCGTCGGCGTTTTGATTCGCGCCTGGGCTTCGGGACATATTCGCAAAAATCAAAACCTGGCGGTTTCCGGTCCTTACGCTTATTCGCGCAATCCGCTTTATTTGGGAAGTTTCGTTTTGGGCGTCGGATTTACGATTGCCTCCGGCGTTTGGTGGCTCGGAGTTGTTTTCATAGCTTTATTTTTAGGCATCTATCTGCCCGTAATGCGCGTCGAAGCGGAAGATTTGACCGAACTTTTTAGGGAAGAATATGCCGAATACGCCAGCCGTGTTCCGCTTTTTTTTCCGCGCATTACGGTTTACAAAGCGCCCGCTGCGGCGAAGTTTGATATGGATTTGTATATGCGTTACCGCGAATACCGCGCCGCTCTCGGTTTGGCTTTCGCCTGGTTAATTCTGGCTTTCAAAGCCTTTTTTCACATTTAACAAGTATGAATATACACACTTTATTTTACTCAGTTTTGCTTGTTTTTGGTTTTTTCTGCGTTTCGACAGTGGCGCAAACGATGTCGAAAGCGCATCCTTACAGCGTCGGCGAAAATTTGATTTACGAAGTCAAGTTCAGCAAAGCGGTTGTGCGCGGCATTGAGATTGCCGATTTGAATTTCGCGGTTGAAGTGTCGCCTGACAGCCAAAATTATGTGGTTAAATCGGAAGCTAAATCAAAAGGCTTGTTTCCTAAACTGCTGAATTTCAAGTTTAACCAAAATATTCAATCAACCGTTGACGGCGAAAAATGGCAAGTATTGAAAACCGTCAAGCGCGACGAGCAGGACGAGCGCGTGCGCGACAGCGAGGCGGTTTTCGATTACCGAACTAAAAAGGTTATTTATACGGAGACCGACCCGAACGATAGTGCGCGCCCGCCGCGCAGTGTCGCGTCTGCAATTGAAAACGGCACGCAGGATTTAATCACGGCTATTTATATGCTCAGGCGTTTGCCGCTCGCGGTCGGGGAAACTTTCGAGTTGAAAATCAGCGACTCCGGCTTGGCTTATCAAATTCCTGTGCGCGTTACGAAACGCGAACTGCAAAAGAGTGTTTCGGGAAAAGTTTGGTGTTTTCGCGTCGAGCCGGAAGTTTTCGGCAAAAATCGTCTGATTGAAAAACAGGGAAGTATGATTATTTGGATAGCCGACGATGTTCTTCGTCTGCCCGTCCGCGCTCAGATTAATTCCGACATCGGGAAAATGGAAGCAAGACTCAAAGAGGCGAAAATCGTTAATTAAACGACGGGTTTATAATCGAAATATCATTTTATTTCACGTAAATTTAATAAAATTTTTCGTAAAAAAAGCGCAGCGACAATAAATACTGTTGCTGCGCTTTTTTATTTTCAGTAAACGTTATTTTCTCAGCCAACCGAAAAGCCCGTAAATTGTTACTTCGCGGTTTGTTTCGTAAATCGCGCGTGTCAGCGGCAGCGACATCGGGCAAACCTGTAGACAATTTTGCGCGTTGCCGCAATTGGTTATGCCGTCTTCCTGCGTCAAACCTTCGAGCCGCTCGTCGCGCGTCATTTTGCCAGACGGATGCATATTAAACAGGCGAACCTGCGCAATTGCCTGCGGTCCGATATAGTTGTCGTCGTGATACTGCGGACACGCTTCGAGGCAACAGCCGCACGTCATACAGCGCGAATAAGCGTATCGTTCCTCGACGGTTTCCTGCGACATTCGCGGTCCGGGACCAAGGTCGTGCGTGCCGTCGAGTTCGACCCAGGCGTGAACTTTTTTCAAATGGTCGAACATCTGCGTGCGGTCAACCTGAAGGTCGCGCACGTTCGGAAACTTCGACATCGGCTCTAAAGTGATTATATCGCCGCCCGATGCGACTAGTAAATCGTCAACCAGTGCGGAACAGGATTGACGCACGCGCCCGTTAATAACCATCGTGCAAATTCCGCAAACCTGTTCGAGACAGTTCATATCCCAAACCGGCGGCGTCGTCTGTCTGCCGTCTTTCGTCACCGGATTTTTGCGAATTTCCATCAGCGCGGAAATGACGTTTAAATTGCGCCGATACGGAATTTCAAAGGTTTCCGTATATTGGTTTGCGCCTGGTTTTTCGCGTCTTGAAATGCGAAAATTAACCATCCGCGGCGGATTTTCCAACCGCTTTTTTTTATCCTGATGCACGTTTGCTTCGTTCATAAATTTTCTTGTGAGAAATTTACCTTTCGATAAATTTCCTGCAAAGCGAGTTCAACGCCGATTGATTCGAGCTTCACCAAACTTTCCAAACCAATTGTCGCTAGATATTTCCAACTTCCGTCCGATTGCTTGATAAATTGCTCGACCGCCGCTCTGTTTTGCGAAATTAAAACATACTCCTGTAAACTCTTTAAAGTTTGATAAGCGAAAAACTTCTCACCTCTGTCTTTCGCTTCTGTGCTGTCGGATAAAACTTCGACAATCAAAATCGGATTCGTAATCGTGTCGGTTCTCTCCTGATAAAAATTCGGTTCGCCGCAAAGTATTGTTACGTCAGGATAATAAAATTTGCCGATTGTCTCGACCCGAATTTTCATCTCGTTCGGCAAAGATTCGCAATTGCCTGAAACTTTGTTTCCGACAACGCGAGAGACATTGGAGACAATTCTCAAATGATTGAGCGAGCCGCCAGCCATTGCCACGATTTCGCCGTTTTCATATTCACTCCGAAACTCGGCTTTATCTTCCAAAGCCAAATATTCTTCGGGCGTGTATTTTTTTGTCTTCGTTAAAGCCGACATAAATTGAATTTTTCGATAATCTGTTCGCCGTTTAATACACAAATAATGTTATCAATCCAGCGGTTACTAAAATTACAGCCAACCCGACGAAAATACTCGACAAAGTTTTATTGCGCGTGCTGAAAATGTTCGCCAGTCCGACAAAAATCATTCCCAAAGGCGACAAAATTTCATGCAAATTTCCTTGTCCCTGCGACCACGAATATATACGAAAGAGAATTACGGCGGCGAAAACAGCAATTAGTATTGACCAGATTATTCGCAGCGTTCGCATCAATTTTCCTTTTTTTGCAGCATCAGCGTCGTTTGGCATATCGTCCATATTATTTAATTTTCACACTCTAATTGATTTATCAAACGAGACGTTTATTCTTCTTTGAAAGATTCGCCTTCGGTAATTTTCTTGCCGTCTTTGACCCAGATTTCTTCACGTCCTTCAGGTTTCAGTTCGCTGCCCGGCTGCGGAACTTGCGGCGCGCCTTGTGTTTGCGGTAACTGATTCGTTCCGGCGGCTTTGGCTTTGCCGCTCGAATAATCACGCTTGCGCGGTTCGATTAAACCGATGTCAACGGCTTCGTAACTCAAAATCGGGGCTTCTTGAGAATATTCGGCAATCGTCGTTTTCAAAAACCGCTCATCGTCTCTATCGGGAAAATCCGGTTTGTAATGCGCGCCGCGTGATTCGTCTCTCTGCAGTGCGCCCAAAGTTATAACACGCGCAAGTTCGAGCATATTTTTTAATTGTCTGGCGTGTGGAACGGCTTGTGTCGCCCACAAATTTGAATCGTTTATCGAGATATGTTTCAAACGGTCCTGGAGTTCCTGCAATTTATTATCTGTCGCCTGAAGGCGGTCGTTGTAACGCACGACGGTTACATTGTCGGTCATTGTTTTGCCCATTTCTTCGTGCAGCTTGTATTGATTTTCCGTTCCCGTTTGGCTAATAAGCGCGTCGTTTATTTCCTGTTGTTTTCTTAACTCTGTATCATGAATGCCGTTGGTTTCAGTATTTCCACGTTCAACGTTTTTGGCATAATTAATTGCGGACGGCGCAGCTATAAAGCCACCGTAAACGCAGGAAACAAGCGAATTTGCGCCCAAACGGTTCGCGCCGTGAATCGAATAATCGCATTCGCCCGCCGCAAAAAGTCCGGGAATATTCGTTTTTTGCTCGAAATCAACCCAAAGTCCGCCCATCGAATAATGGACGCCGGGGAAAATCCGCATCGGAACGTGGCGCGGGTCGTCGCCGACGAACATTTCATAAATTTCGAGAATAGCGCCGAGTTTTCTGGTTAGAGTTTCCGCCGGAATATGTGTCAAATCAAGATAAACCTGGTTTTCGCCGCCTACGCCGTTGCCTTCGAGACACACTTGAAAAATCTCGCGCGTAGCAATATCACGCGGCACCAAGTTGCCATAAGCCGGATATTTTTCTTCGAGAAAATAATTGCGTTCTGCTTCGGGAGTATCCTGCGGCGCGCGCGTGTCCTGCGGATTTCTCGGCACCCAAACGCGCCCACCTTCGCCGCGAGCGGATTCGCTCATCAAACGCAGCTTGTCTTCGCCCGGAATTGATGTCGGGTGAACCTGTATAAATTCACCGTTAGCGTATTTCGCGCCTTGCTGGTAACAAGCAGAATTTGCGCTTCCCGTGCAAACCATTGAATTTGTTGATTTACCAAAAATCAGTCCGGGTCCGCCCGTCGCCATAATTACGGCGTCGGCGTTAAACGCTTTTAGTTCGAGCGTTTGCAGATTCATCGCAACCAGCCCGCGACAAACTTGATGGTCGTCCAGGACGAGCGACATCATTTCCCATCCTTCATACTTTTTGACCTGTCCGCCGACTTCATAACGGCGAACCTGCTCATCCAAAGCGTATAAAAGCTGTTGTCCGGTTGACGCGCCCGCAAACGCCGTGCGGTGATGAAGCGTTCCACCGAAACGACGAAAATCCAGCAAGCCTTCTTTCGTGCGCGAAAACGGAACGCCCATTCGGTCGAAAAGATAAATAATCTGCGGCGCCATTTCGCACATCTTTTGCACGGGCGGCTGGTTCGCCAAAAAATCGCCGCCGTAAACCGAATCGTCAAAATGTTTCGCCGGTGAATCGCCTTCACCTTTCGTGTTGACCGCGCCATTAATTCCGCCCTGAGCGCAAACCGAGTGCGAGCGTTTGACCGGAACGACCGAAAGCAAATCAACGTCGTGTCCGGCTTCGGCAATTTTCATAGCCGCCGCAAGCCCGGCAAGTCCGCCGCCAACTATCGCAATTTTTATTTTCGCTGCCATATTTTTTTCTACTTAAAATTTCTTCGGTTCGACAACACTGCTTTTTTCTGCCTGCTCGCACAACACTTTCGGGAACAAACCGCATGGACGCACGAACGCGACCGCCGCGTTGATGCCGACCGCCGACAGGAAAATCGCCAAACCGACCGAAGCGTAAAGCGCATATTTCTGTGCTTTTTCGCCGATTAAAATTCCCCAATCGACCGCGAATAGGAATATCCCGTAAGCTAAATGCCACGCCGTCGCCGCGACACCCAAAATATAGAAAATCATTACCCAGGGAATCGCAAATTCGCGCGCGACAATATCAAACGCTTGATCGGCGTTTCCGGCAACAGGCGTCAAATTCAAGCCCGGAATCATACCGAAACGAAGATTTAGAATATGAAAAGTTAGAAAGAAAAACAGAAAAACGCCGGTTGCGCGCTGGAAAAAGTAAAACCAGTTGCGTCCGTAACCATAGTTAAAGACGTTGTTTCTGGCTTCCGCCGAAATCAAAATGCCGTAAACGGAATGAAACAGCAACGGCAGAAAAATTCCAAAAATCTCGACAAACAACAGATACGGCAGATGATGAATATCCGTTACGTGTTCTTCAAAAACCTTTTCGCCGCTCATCACGGTCGAGTTGGTGTACATATGGACGAGAAAATAAATTCCGAGCGGCACGATTCCCGTTATTTGGTGCAGTTTCCTCAAAAGAAAAGTTCTGCTTATTTTTATAGCCATTTTTGCAGTCTCTACCGAGTTTATATTTTAGATTTCAGATTTCGGATTTCGTTAATTTTAATTTCGAATCGACAAATCAGCAATCTAAAAATGTAACTACCGATAATACTTTTTTTTCTTTATAAGATAAAATGAATTCTATTGCACAAATTGTGTAGAAAAACTTATTTTTCAATAGTGAATGATGAATGACAAATAACAGAAACATTCTTTAATTCACCATTCATCGTTCACCATTCACCATTAAAAAGATGCACATAGAAACATTAAAAGTATTTTGCGACCTTGTTGAAATGCAGAGTTTTTCGCTGGCGGCGGAACGCAATTTCGTAACTCAGTCGGCGGTCAGCCAGCAGGTTCGCACTTTGGAGGATAAATTCAAACGGCGACTTTTGGAGCGCGTGCGCGGGCGGCGCGATGTTCGTCTGACATCGGCGGGCGAAGTTTTTTACCGCGAGTGTAAAAACGTATTGGAAAGCTATAACCAAATGCGGGAAAGTATGAGCGGGTTGGTCGGCAAAATCAGCGGAACCGTAAAAGTCGCAACCGTTTACAGCGTCGGCTTGCACGAACTTCCGCCGAAAGTGCGCGAGTTTATGTCAAAATTTCCTGCCGCCAAGATTGATTTGGAATATTCGCGGACGACGCGCGTCGTTCGAGACGTTCTTTCGGGTGCGGTCGAACTCGGCGTCGTCGCTTTTCCCGAACCGCGTCGCGGTTTGACAATTGTGCCGATGGCGAGCGACCGACTTGTTTTAATTTGTCCGCCCGAACACGAATTTGCCGAGCGCGAGCAAATAAAGGTTAAGGAATTAAAAGGGCGCGATTTCGTTCTTTTCGAGCGCGATATTCCGACGCGCAAAGCGACCGACAAAATCCTGAAATCCTACGGAGTAGATGTTCGTAAAGCCGCTGAATTCGATAATATCGAAACAATAAAACGTTCGGTCGAAGTCGGTTTCGGTCTGGCAATCGTCCCGCACCCGTCGGTTATTGACGAACAAAAAAACAACCAGCTTTGCGTTATCGAACTCGCCGAAAAAGATTGGATACGTCCCGTCAGTGTCGTCTATCGCACCGACAGAACACTTTCCATTGCCGCTAAAAAATTTGTGCAACTGCTCGAAAATAATTCGCAAAAATCTTAATTTATTGTAAATTTTTACGCGGAATAATTTTCATGGTTGAAAAGATAGTTAGAATCTACGCCGGATTCAATTATTTATTCCCTTTCGTTTGTAAAGAAGTGTATAAAAATTCGGTATAAGAAAATTGAAATTCAGTATAATACAAAATTAGCTGTCTCGTGTATGGTGAGGTTTTATGAACTTGATGTATAAAATTATTTCAATTGCTTTTTTGACGTTACTCGTTTTAGCTGGAAATTGTTTTGCCCAAAACGATTTGTTGAGCCGCGTTCCAGAATTACAAGAAACCGCTCGGCAAGCGGTGGGCGGCGCAAAAGGTTGCGGCAAAGGCACAATTATCTTGGTAACGAGTCGCGGTGAAATTCAACTTGCAACAGGTCTTGACCCAATTCATGTTTTTGGACGCAAAATTGTTGTCGCCGACCTTTTGCCTTTGCTCAAAGCGCGTGTCGAAGCAAATCGCACAGGCGAGCAAAACCCAATGTCGGGCGAAGTCGGCAATCTTACAGCTTTGACGGTTTCAATAGTCGCAAAGTCGCAGGAAACGGAAGCAATTTCTCTTATCGCCGCGTTGCTTGAGGACAAAGACGATAAAATTCGTGATGCGTCAGCCATTTCACTGATTAATTTGGCAGAAGTGAGCGAAGATTTGCGTCGAGAGATTGAGCAAATCACTTTTCCAAAAGCAGCAGTAATCAGTGCTGAAGGCAGAGGCGTGAAGTTACCGACTTGGGCTAAAGTTAAAGGCGACAGCTAACAATTCAATGGACGTGAGGGCGAAATAGCTACCCTTCTTGTTTAGTTTCTTCTTTCTCTCTCGTTCAATGTCGCAACGGGTTTGGATTTTTAGTTTGTAAGTTTTGGTTTGCTGTTATCATTTCAGCTATGGATTATCGAGATATTATTACTATCGAACCCGGCAAACGAAGCGGTCAACCTTGTATCGGCGGCTTGCGGATGGCCGTCCAAGATGTGCTTGAATATTTGGCTGGTGGAATGACTGAAGAGGAAATTCTAGACGATTTTCCTGATTTAACGCACGAAGACATTCGGGCTTGTTTGGCGTTTGCCGCTGACCGAGAACGACGACTCGCCATTTTACCGCAGTATGAGATTACTGTTTGACCAAAACTTGTCGTGGCGAATACACGCCAAGTTAGCCGACCTTTATCCAGACAGTCAGCATATCCGCGAAGTTGGAATGAAATAGTCCGAAGACGTTGATATTTGGAACTACGCCAAAGCAACCGGCTATGTCATTGTTCGGCGGCTATCCTTGTCGAAAGAGGTGAAAATAATGAAACGAGTTATTGCTATTGCTATCATTTTGCTCGCGGCATCGCCGTTGACATTCGGACAAACGAAAGGCAAAAAGACAAATCCGAACATTAGTGCCGAACAAGAATTGATACAGATAGAGAATGAGTTGATTGATGCCTTATTAAAACGCGATGTGGCTGTGTTTGAGCGTTTTCTTGATGAAGATTATATTTTCACCGATTCCGGCAGTAATGTGCATTTTAAGGCGGATGTGTTGGGCTATTTGAAATCCGGCGACTTGATAAATGAAACTTATTTCCTGAGCGATTTGAGAGTTCGCTTTTATGGTAAAACGGCAATTGTAACCGGCAGGTCAAAGACGAAGTGGAGAGCTGGTGATGACGGCGCGATTGACCAAGACAGATTTACTGATGTATTCGCAAAAAGAAAAGGAAGATGGTATTTGGTGGCGGGACAAACGACGCGCATCTCACGCGAGCAGCAATCAGTAAAGAAATAAAGCCGCTTGTTATTTTCTAAACCGCCGCCGAACAGGTCGTGATACAAACAAAGATGTTCGGTGTATAATGTTCACGTTGGTAAAAAGCGTGAGCAGGAAGCGATGAAGGTCGGCAATGACTTTGGGTCAACTTCTTTGAAGCCAAACCCGTCCAACAGTGTGATCTGTTTTTCGCCTTCATCCGTAACACGAGCTGGGACTTTTGATCCCGAATAGGAGTGTGGAAAGACACCGGGCAATTTCTTGTTCTCGCTTTTGGCAGCGAAGAAAAACAGATACTTCGTCTGACTGTCAAAACATTAGTGGAGACGGCTAGGTGAAGTATTTTTTAGTTGACGATTGACTTTGCATAGGAAGTCATTGGACGTGAGGTGGAAACAGCTATCTTTCATTTATCTTCAAACATTGAACGTTTATCTGGCATCCTGACTGTTAAATGATAAATGTTTCCGTCAACTCCGCCGTTAAATTTTACTTGAACTTCGCCGTTCGAGAAAAAAATCTCCAAACCCGACGGTAACCACCCAAACTAATCCTGCCGCAAACCCCGCCAGAACATCGCTCGGATAATGCACGCCGAGATAAACGCGCGATAAACCGATAAAAAAGATAAGAATAGCAGCGAGCGTCCAGACGGGAATTTTCAACTTTTGATTTTCCATTCGCGCCGTAATAAGCCACGCCAGAATGCCGTAAAAGCAAAATGACGAAAGCGAGTGTCCGCTCGGAAAACTGTATGAAGAGGGCAGCGCGTAATCGAAAAAGGGTTCGGGGCGCGCGCGTTGAAAAATCACTTTGAGCGTGTTGAGAATAATGGTTTCGCCGAGCATTGTTGCAACAAACAGCACAAAAGCGCGTTTGCGGTGCAAGTAAAAAAACGCGGCGGCAACGCATATTCCGAGCGCGACTAAAAACAAAGTCGAGCCGAAAATCGAAAAAACTTTCATCGTTTCGGTCAGCATCGGCGCGGCGGTTTGGTGAACGGCATTGCGAATCGTTTCATCAAAAGTTATCGTTTCGCCCTCGAAAATGTCTTCTGCCAGCCAACCGAAAAAAACGAGCGCGGTGATTGCTGCGATTAAACCGATTAACAAATGTATGCCGAAAAAACGCAGTATTAAACCTAGAATCTTTCTGAAAGAGAACTTTGACCAGCTTGTTTTATTGTTAAAAATTTTTGGCATTTTTAAGTTGAAAACCAACTCGCTGCGGTATGGTTTATCGAACTCGCCGCTTCCACTTTCGACAAACCGCGCGAAAACGTCGCTTCCGCCAGCGAAAGCAAATCTTCAAAACGCTGCCAATTATTTTTGCGGTTGTTTATAAAGCAGCTCATAACGATTTTGGATTTTAGATACTAGATTTTCGATTGTAAAGGCGAAATAACCGTATGTGAATTTTCAAGTCGTGTAATTTCAGAAATTATGAAACTAAGCATTGCCAATCCAAAATCCAAAATCTAAAATCTAAAATCAGAGATGTCCGAGGAAACAAAAAAAACACACGAAGAAGCAATTGAGAAAACTTACGATTTGCGCGTTACGGGTCGGCTGCTTCGTTATCTAAAACCGTATTGGAAACTGGCGGCGGTGGCGCTCGTTTTGACTTTCGTAACGAATATTTTAATCAGCCTTCAGCCATATTTTACAAAAGTGGCGGTTGACGATTTTATCACGCCGAAACGAACCGAAGGCATCTGGCTGTTTGCGTTCGCCTTCTTTTGTCTGTTTCTGTTTCGTTTTATTTTCAGCTACATACAGGAAATTTTGCTCAACGTCGTGGGTCAAAAAGTGATGTTTGACCTGCGGACGCAGATTTACACAAAATTGCAGCAGCAGGAAGTCGCCTATTACGACAAAAATCCGGTGGGTCGCATTATCACGCGCATCACATCGGACGTTGACGCACTGAACGAACTTTTCACATCGGGCGTGATTGATGTTCTCGGCGATTTGGTGATTATTTTTGCGATTATCGGGATGATGTTCTGGCTCGATTGGAAGCTTGCGCTCGTTTCTTTAATCACCGTTCCGCTTTTATTTACGGCGACTAATTGGTTTCGCAAGCGCGCCCGCATCGGTTTCGACAAAGTGCGAACCCGTATGGCGACACTCAACGCTTTTTTGCAGGAACACATTTCCGGCGCACAAGCCGTCCAGCTTTTTAACGCCGAAGCGAAAACGCAAAACCGCTTTCACGACATCAATGACGATTACCGCGAGGCAAATATTGAAACGATATACTATTACGCGATTTTTTATCCGATGGTTGATTTCATCGGTGCAATTGGCGTCGCGCTTGTTATTTGGTTTGGCGGTTATCAGATTTTGACCGGCGCTTCGGCAAGTGGAAACGCTTTGACAATCGGCATCGTCATCGCCTTCATACAGTATTCGCAGCAGCTTTTCCAACCGATTCGAGATTTGTCCGATAAATTCAATGTCCTGCAAGCGGCAATCGTTGCCTCGCACAGAATTTTTCTGCTTCTCGATTTACCGGTTCAAATCGTTACACCGGAAAAGCCTTTAAAAACCGGAAAAGTCGTCGGCAAAATCGAATTTCAAAACGTCTGGTTCGCTTATAAAAATGAAGATTGGGTTTTGAAAGACATTTCTTTCATGGTCGAAGCCGGCGAATCCGTCGCGCTGGTCGGTCATACCGGATCGGGCAAAACGACTGTAACTAATTTGCTGATGCGCTTTTACGATATCCAGAAAGGCAAAATTCTGCTCGACGGCGTTGACGTGCGCGATTGGGATTTGGAAGATTTGCGCGAAAACTTCGCGGTTGTTTTGCAGGACGTTTTTCTATTTTCAGGCTCGATTGCCGACAATATTCGGCTGGGAAATCGGCAAATTGCGGACGAAAAAATACTTTGGGCAGCGAGCGAAGTTCACGCCGATGAATTTATTCGACAATTGCCGGAAAACTATGCGTCGGAAGTCAGAGAACGAGGCGCGGGTTTGTCGGTCGGGCAAAAACAGCTTATTTCCTTTGCGCGCGCCTTAGCATTTGAGCCGACAATTTTGATCCTTGATGAAGCGACAAGCTCGATTGACACCGAAACCGAACAGCTTATCCAGCAGGCGGTCGAGCGCGTGATGCAGCAGCGAACTTCGATGGTTGTGGCACACAGGCTTTCGACAATTCAAAAATGCGACCGTATTATGGTGTTTCATCACGGCGAGCTGCGCGAAGCTGGAACGCACAATGAATTATTGTCCGAGCGCGGTCTTTACTGGCGATTATACCAATTACAGTATGTCGAAGAAAAAATTCAACATCCGCTTGCCAATAATCAAAATCAAAATTTAAGTTTAGAGCCGGGAGCGTTAGGTTGATTTTATTTACGCCAAAAGTAACCAATTTTACAAATATCTCCGCACATTTTCAAATACTTTTTCCTCCACTATTTTTCCGCCGCGTTCATTTGTTTGTTTTCACCCGCCGAAAAAAACCATTACAATAATCTGCGAATTTTTGCTATACAAATTTCGCGTCATAAGAGTTATAATCAATTTAAATATTCAAAAATTTCCGGGAGTTCAGTATTGAAAAAAGGTTTATCAGCGGCGGCAGACTGCTTGCCTACCGACCACACGATTTCGGTTGAAAGAGTCGCAACCGCCAAGTTGCCGACACAGATTGGCAATTTCAAAATAGCCGGTTATCGCTCGAAGACCAGTTCGGAAGAATTCGTTGCGTTGTTTAAGGGTGAAATGCGAAAGGACTTACCAACGCTTGTTCGGATACACTCACAGTGTTTGACAGGCGATGTTTTCGGCTCGATAAAATGTGACTGCGGACCTCAACTAAACATGGCGATGGAATTGATTGAAGCCGAAGGGCGCGGCGCGGTCGTCTATCAACAGCAGGAAGGACGCGGTATCGGAATCATCAATAAAATTCGGGCGTACGCTTTGCAGGATGAAGGTGCGGACACGGTTGAAGCCAATGAAAGATTAGGCTTTGCCATCGACGCGCGAAATTACAAGCAATGTGCTGAAATTCTTTTTGATTTAGGACTTTGTAAAGTGCGGGTAATGTCAAACAATCCAGACAAAATGCTAGCGCTTGAAAACGCCGGACTCCAGGTTGTCGAGCGCGTTCCGATAGAAGTTGAATCCAGAGAACCGGCGGCACACTATATGCGAACCAAAAAAGAAAAAATGGGACATCTCCTTGATTTTTAGATTAGACAGTTCTGAAAATTGTAATTTTTCTAAACAGCTAAATTAATTTTATTAACCATTTTGTATGGCTGTTTATATTTTTAACTCATAATTTTGGATATTTCACAATATTTCGGATATTGAAAATTACCGAAAAAAAAACCGCTGCCAAAACCTCTTACAAATCAAGCACTTAAGACAAAATCGACGTGAGGCATAGCATTTGCAAATTATAATGCTAATGACTATTGGAGTTTTTCCCACGACTTTGACAATCATCCAAATTTAGAATAATTAGAAAGGATAATCTGAAGTATGAAAAATAACTTAAAAATTTTTGCGGTTGCGCTCTTTGCGATTTGCTCTTTGCTTTTCGCGACTGCTGCAATGGCACAAACTAATACAACAGGTAGTATCGAAGGCACGGTTAAGGATATTAACGGCGCGGGCGTTCCTAATATAACGATTACCGTCAGCGGCGGAAATTTGATTCGCCCCGTAACCACAACTTCGGACAGTGAAGGCAATTATCGTTTATCGCAAGTTCCTCCGGGTTCATACACATTGACGGCTGCCGGTGGCACTGGATTTAGTGATTTTTCTCAGGAAAATGTCGAAGTAAATCTTTCCCGCACAACGTCTTCCGATGTTACTTTGACCGTCAGAGGTTCAACCACTACGGTTGACATCAATGCGGGTGGAGCCGAAGTTGACGTAACCGACAACACGGCTGGAACAAACATTTCAACCGAATTCTTTTCAAGAATTCCGACTTCGAGAACAGTTCAAGGGCTTTATACAATCGCTCCGACAGTTACTCGTTCAGGTTTGCGCGACGCTTCCGGTAGAGACCGCGACCCGTCGGTTGCCGGTTCTTCCGGTCCTGAAAATAACTACATTCTCGACGGCGTTACGACGACCGACCCCGCATTTGGCGGTTCGGGCGCGAACCTGCCGTTTGAATTTGTTCAGGAAGTTGAAATCAAAACCGGTGCTTACGGCGCTGACCAGGGTCTCTCGACCGGCGGTATTTTCAACGTTATTACAAAATCCGGCGGGAACGATTTTCACGGCGATGTATTCGGTTTTTTCAGCAACAAAAGCTTAGTTCGCGCAACTAAAAATTTCTCGAACATCGGAGCTGCTCCGAACGGTTTTTCGGAAGTTGATGCCGGAGTCGATATCAGCGGTCCGATTATCAAAAACAGATTGACGTTTTTTGCGGCTTTCAACCCGCAATATCGTACAAATTTTTTAACTACACAAACACTTCGCCAAGATGTAGAAAGCAAAATCAGAACTCCGTTTTATGCAGGTAAACTCACTTATCTAATTAACAACAGTAATACTTTCACCTTCTCAACTTTTGGTGATTTCACCACACAAAAGGGATTTTTATTCGGTAATTCGGGTTTCGGCGCCAACCCGGAAAGTTTCCAGGGAACTGTTGAAACGGGTGGTGCAAATTATGCTCTCCGCTTAAACTCGGCTTTCAACCAAAATATGATTGGCGAATTTTCTTTCGGTCTGCACCGTCAGCGCAACAATGTTATTCCTGCAGAATCACAATTAGGCACATCATTGGTTACCGATAACTTTGCCGTTCTTAATGCCAACGGAACAGTTGCCAACGTAACTTCAACCGGAGTCGCAGGTCCGACCTCAACCGGATTTGTTGATTTTGTTTTCGCTCCGGGCGGCTCTCTGCAAAGAGGTTTTGTTCGTAACGGCTTCGGATTGTTTTCAGACCAAAAACGCAACCGTTTTGAATTTGCTGCCAAACTTCAAAGTATTTATAAAGAGCATACTTTCAAATACGGTTTTGAGTATTTCCAAAACAAATACATTATTGACCAGCGTTCGACCGGACCAAGCGGGATTTTTGGTAATCCGCTCGGTGTTGGATTTCGTAACGGTAGCGATGCTGATAACAGAAATGTCAGCGGTTATCGTGTAACAAACAATTTTAGTGTCTGTACAACAAGAGGCACGGTAATTACTTGTCCGAGTCAGACAGCTGTTAATATCCTGACTGCGGCGTCAACGGCAGGAAGATTACCGACCGGATTTACTCTAAACACTACTCCGACCACAATCACGACTGCAGAGGCTAATAGCAATCCGTTTTTGGTTCGCCAAACAACACGTGTTCGTGATTTTAAATTGAATGCGGATACGCAAACTAATGTCGAAAGTTTTTATTTTCAGGATGATTGGAAAGTAATTCCGACTCTGCAATTTAACATTGGCGTTCGTTGGGATTTACAACAGGCTAAAGGAAACGGTGGAGTTACTTATCTGAAACTTAACAATTTGTTTGATACCCTCCAGCCGCGCCTCGGTGTAATTTATGATTTCACCGGCAAAGGACGAGGAAAAATTTACGCAAACTATGCACGTTACGTTGAAACCCCGATTCCATTGGATGTAAACGTACGCGCCGGAAGCGAAAACAGCCAAACCGACAGAAACTTTAATGCTAATACCTTAAATGCTCCTATCGGATCAACCGTAGCCAGCGGATTTGACACTCGCAATTTGGGTGCTGAGATAACTCCGATTGATGCAGGTTTGAAACCGCAAACGGTTAATGAGTTCAACCTGGGTACAGAATTCGAAATCGGCAGAAACTTTGCTTTCGGTGTTCGTGGAATTTACCGCGCTCAAGGTTCTGTTATCGAAGACGGTTCTTTTGACGACGGAGATCACTACTTCTTATTTAACCCGGGCGAAATTCGTCCAGGAAATAATACAACAGAAGAACAGGCTTGTAATAACCCTGATATCGGCTGTTTTGGTCGCGCCCGTCGTTTCTACCGCGCGCTTGAATTTACGCTCAACCGACGTTTTGCTAACAATTATCAGTTTACAACGTCGTATGTTTATTCAAGCTTGATTGGTAACTACGAAGGTTTGTTCCGCAACGATAACGGGCAATCAGACCCGAACATCACTTCTTTGTTCGATTTGGTTAGCTTGTTGGCGGGCACCTACGGACGTCTGCCGAATGACCGACCGCATCAATTCAAGTTTAACGGCAGTTACGAAACACCGTTCAAACTTATTGTATCGGGCAATTTTTACGCTCAATCGGGAATTCCGTTTAGCCAATTAGTTCCGCATCCGGTTTATGGTAACAATGAAGGATTTGGCGTTCAGCGTGGAACCGCTATTATTCCTACGCCGACTGTTACAACCGGAATCGGCGGTCTTTCAGGCGCAGTCGGTTCAAGTCGCACGCCGTTTACCCACAACCTTGATTTAGGCGCAATTTACCCGATTGTCTTTAGCGAAAATAAACAACTTCGCCTGTCGGTAGATTGGTTTAACGTACTGAACACGCAGCGTGCCGTTACTTTAGACCAAACCTTTAGTCTCAACAGTGGTATAACTGGTGTGGCACCGATTGTTAATCCGTTCTACGGACTTGGAAGTATTTTCCAATCACCGTCTTCTATTAGATTCGGTGCAAAATTTAGTTTCTAATTTATAGAATAAAATTTAGTAGTTAGAAACCTTAAAGGGGAGAATTTTTCTCCCCTTTTTTATTTGTTTGGCAAGATATTTTTGATAAACTGTTTATAAATTTTTTCCGGAGGAATTTGGTATATGCTGAGTAAAGCGGTTCGCTGTTTTTGTTTTCTATTGCTGGTTGCCGGCGTTACTTTCATTTTTTTGGAAACGTCTGTTTATGCTCAAATGGGTAGAAATTCTTCCGGTACGGGTGGAAAGCATACAATTCAAGGCAATATATTTATGCCGAGCGGAATACGTATTGATGCTTCCATTAATGTAAAACTTGAAAGTACGTCTTACTCATCTTTGTCAGTTGTTGCCGACAGAAACGGCGGTTTTTCATTTTCAAATCTTGTACCCGGCAGCTATACGATTGTAATTGACGCGGGCGAAAATTTTGAGACGACAAGAGAACCTGTCTATATAGATGATACTTCAAATCCGGCTGCAAGGGCAGACCCGACTTCTTCGGTGATAAGAATACCGGAATCTCCGAGAACGGTTAGAGTTCCTATTTATCTGCAGCTGAAAAGAAACGCTCCGGTTGATAATAGAATCTTGAATGCAAAATTGGCAGGCGTTCCCAAAGACGCGCTCAAGCATTATGAGATAGCTCTCCAATACATCCAAGGCAAGAAAATTGAAGCAGCCGTCAGCGAACTAAAGCAGGCAATTGCAATTTTCCCACAGTTTTCAATCGCTCTTGCACAACTGGGCAGGCAATATCTCAAACTCGGAAAACTCGACGAAGCAGCGAGTGTGTTGCGTTCATCAATCGGAATTGACGCGACAAATTTTGACGCAAAACTCGATTACGGTATCGCGCTGCTCAATAAAAAGGAAATCCAGGATGCCGAAAAACAATTGAAAGATGCGACGCTGATAAATACCAACGCCGTAACACCGCATTATTATTTAGGACTTGTTTTTATTCAAAAGCAAAATTTGGACGAAGCGCAGAAAGAGTTGGAACTTGGCAAACAATTGGCGGGCAGCAAAGGTTACCCACAGATTCACAAACTGTTAAGCGGAATTTATTGGGAAAAGAAACAATATAAATTAGCGGCGGACGAACTGGAGAAATACTTACAGCTTTTGCCAAACAGTCAGGACGCTGAAACGATTCGTCAGGTAATAAAAGATTTGCGAAGCAGACAAAAGTAATAATAAATTTAGATTATCTCTAAACTCAAGCCATCTCTGGCTTCGATAACCTCGCAAAAAGGCGAAAATTTAGCGACCTCTATTCGGAAATCTATCGCGTCCCATTCCGGATAGAGATGTGTCAATATCATTCGTTTCGGTTTAGCGTAGCGCGCAAGATGCATCGCTTCAATAAGTTCGAGATGTGTTTCAACCGGCTTGGTTTTAAAAAAGGAACATTCCATAACGAGTAAATCGACACTACCCGCAAAACTTCCCAAACTTTTATCGAAACCTGTATCCGATGTGTACACAAATGTTTTGTCGTCCACGTCTCGAATATGAATCGCCAGGCTTTCGAGGGTGTGCGGCGTATCTAGCGCCACGGCTTTGATTTGCGGCAGAATCTCAAATTTTTCAAGCGGTTCGACTTCGATAATTTCTACCGGAAAAGGCTGTTTTAATAAATCGTAATCATTTGTTTTATCGAACGAATCAATTAAATTTTTCAAGCCTTTTGCGCCGAAGATTCGCAAAGGTTTTTTTCTGTTCTGTGTTTGCGGAGCGTATTTTGTGCCGAACAGAAACGGTGCGACGCCGCCGCAGTGGTCGAGATGAAAATGCGAAATCCAGACGGCGTCCAGATTCGCCCAATCGAGATTTTCCTGCGCCATTCGATGAACCGCCGAAGCCGAACAATCCAGCAATATAGAGCCGCCTGAAGTTTCCAGCCAAAAACCCGAAGAGCTTCTCTGCGCGTGCGGTATGGCAGTTCCCGAACCTAAAACAATAAATTTCATACGTTTATCATTTAACATTTATCGGTTATCATCAAGTATAAAATTACTGATAAATGGTAAATGGTAAATGATAAATGTTGACGTTTTGGCAATTTTCGCACACCCGGACGACGTGGAATTAACCGTCGGCGGAACGCTTTTGAAGATGAAGTCTTTAGGCTACAAAGCCGGCGCGCTCGACGTAACGCGAGGCGAGATGGGAACGCGCGGAACGATTGAAATACGAGCCGAAGAAGCAAATGAAGCGGCAAGAATATTAAAATTAGATGTACGCGAAAATCTCGAACTACCCGACGGTCACGTTTGGGTAACTGAGGAGACGCGCGCGCAACTTGTGCGCGTTCTGCGCCGTTTGAAACCGAAAATTCTGCTCACGCATCAAATTGACGACCCGCATCCGGACCACAATCATATCGCTCAGCTCGTCCGCGAATCGGCGCGTCTCGCTTCAATGCAAAAATACGATTTTGATTTCGGGCAAGAGCGAATAAATGCGCCGATTGTGGCGCATAATATTTTTTCGCAGCGCGTTACGCCGTCGTTTATTGTTGACGTTTCGGATTTTCTCGACGAAAAAACCGAAGCTATTCGCGCGCATCGCTCGCAATTTTACAATCCTAACTCAAACGAACTCGAAACTCGTCTGACAGGTAAGGACTTTTTGGATGAACTTGAAAATCGCTCGCGCTATTTCGGCTCTTTAATCGGTGTTGCGGCGGGCGAACCGTTTTTTGTGCGCGAGGCTTTGAACGTTGAAGACCCGATTGAACTTTTAACCCGTCCGATGAATCTTTATTCGTAATTTAAGCGTTATGAAAATAAAACGCACGACAATTTTGTGTTTAGTTTTCTATATCTCTTTGCTCAAAATTTCTTTTGCCGTTCTAATTCCATGATAAAACGCTTCTTCAAATAGTGCGATGCCGCTCAAATCCGAATGCGCGAAATGTATATTTCTAAAAGGTTTTTGCGCTTCGTGTCGCGCGCCGTTCCACAAAAAGTTTGCGCGCGGCGAAATCATAGCGTGTCCCCAGCGCATCACGTCAATGCGCGTCGTCAGTTGTCGAATATCTTTGTGCGCCAACGACAAATCAGACAAAACAACGTCGGCAATATCGCGCCAGCCGAGACCGAAAAGTTTTGCGCGTCCGTCCGGCGCTGCCGAACACATCGGAAAATAATACGTCAAAACCGTCTGCCCGTAATCGATTCCTTTCTGGTGCGTTGCGTTAACGTAACCTAAGCTGGGACTTTCATACAAAACGTTGTCCCAAGCGAGCGGAAAATCTTTTGCAAATTGATTTTTCGGACGGTCTTTCAAAAAAAGATTAGCGACAAACCAGGCGTTGTGTTCAAATTCTTTGACAAAGGCGGGCAGGTTTTGCCGAAAATCACGAATCAAATATTTGCTTGTAAAAATCGGCGCGGCAAAAATTACTTTTTCGCAATGCAGCCCGCGCACTTCGTTTGCTTCCGTGTTCAAATAAATAACGTCAACGCCTTTTTCGTTCGGAATTATTTCGAGCGCGATTGTTTTAAGACGGGTTTTGTTACGAATTTTTTCGTGCAAATAATTAACAAATCTGCCGTTGCCTTCGGGAAAAGTGATAAACTGCTGCGATTCTTCTCCCGAGCTGCGAACACGCGAGCAAAAATAAAAAAGTCCAGCCCACGCCGAAGTTTGTCCGAGCCGCAAGCCGTAATCGTCGCGGCAAGCGTAATCGCAATACCAAAAAAGTCGGTCGGATGTAAAACCCTTTTTTCGTAACCAATCGGCAAACGAAATTTTGTCTAAATCGGTAGCTTCAGCGTCGGTTGAACAATCGGCAATCGGCAAAACAAATGCACGCCTTCCGCGTGTGTCGCGCCAATTCACCCAAAAATCAATTGCTTTTTGAAACTCGCTCAACTGCTGCAAATCATCTTCGTTTGCGCCGGCACGAAGATATAAACCTTCGTACCAGCGACCTTTGTAAAAAACACGCTCTTCCGGTTCGCGGCAAAGAAATTGCTCGGCAACTATAATCTCGCCGTTTTGATTTCTGCCCTCGGTCAAATTCATTTCATCGAGCAACGCAATCAATTCGGCGTTTTCTTTAAACGGCACGGGCAAATAATGCGCACCCCACGGATAAGCGCACTTCGTTTGCTTCCGTGTTCAAATAAATAACGTCAACGCCTTTTTCGTTCGGAATTATTTCGAGCGCGATTGTTTTAAGACGGGTTTTGTTACGAATTTTTTCGTGCAAATAATTAACAAATCTGCCGTTGCCTTCGGGAAAAGTGATAAACTGCTGCGATTCTTCTCCCGAGCTGCGAACACGCGAGCAAAAATAAAAAAGTCCAGCCCACGCCGAAGTTTGTCCGAGCCGCAAGCCGTAATCGTCGCGGCAAGCGTAATCGCAATACCAAAAAAGTCGGTCGGATGTAAAACCCTTTTTTCGTAACCAATCGGCAAACGAAATTTTGTCTAAATCGGTAGCTTCAGCGTCGGTTGAACAATCGGCAATCGGCAAAACAAATGCACGCCTTCCGCGTGTGTCGCGCCAATTCACCCAAAAATCAATTGCTTTTTGAAACTCGCTCAACTGCTGCAAATCATCTTCGTTTGCGCCGGCACGAAGATATAAACCTTCGTACCAGCGACCTTTGTAAAAAACACGCTCTTCCGGTTCGCGGCAAAGAAATTGCTCGGCAACTATAATCTCGCCGTTTTGATTTCTGCCCTCGGTCAAATTCATTTCATCGAGCAACGCAATCAATTCGGCGTTTTCTTTAAACGGCACGGGCAAATAATGCGCACCCCACGGATAACTGGTAAAATTGTCAGCACCGCTCCGCGCCGTCCCGCCGATTGCCGCTTCTAATTCCAGAAGAACAAAATCGCTAAAATTTTCTTTTTGCAGCTTCCAAGCCGAACTCAAACCTGCCGCGCCGCCGCCGACAATTGCAACTTTTGTGTTTTCCCAATTGTTTGCCGAAACTTCGACATTTCTGTTTTCGCGCAGGATGTGTCCGACTTGAGCATTTGCGCCAACAATATCTCCGTCGGGAAATTCATTTGCAGAGTCTGATTTACAAGCCGCGAGAGCAAACGGCAAGCCTAAAAAAGCGGATAAGATTTCGCGTCGCGTAAACTTGGACATTCGTTTTAGAGCGTAATTTCATCGAGAATTAAAATTTTTACTTCCGTAACTTTGCGCAAATTTTTGTCATTGCAAAGAAAAGCCTCACAACCGTTTTCTAAAGCAACTGCAATTTGTAAAGCGTCCGGCGTTCGCAAGTTATATTTTGCGCGAAGTTCGGCAGCAGTTTCGGCGACCGAAGAATTGATTGGATTAGTGTAAAAGTTCGGGCTGTTTTGTAGAATCTCGCGGTAATGCTGTTGCAGGTTGATGTTTTTGTTGCAGATTGGATGAACTAAAACTTCGCAAAGTGTAATTACGGAAGTTACTCCCGCGATATTTCCGCTTTCGATGCGCTCGAAAATTGCCGTAACAACCGCATCGTAAGTTGGATTTGTTTCGACAAAATAAATAATCGACGCCGTATCAAAACCAATTGAAGAGATATTTCGAAACGCTTCTTCAAGTTGCATTACGGACGATGCTCCCATTCGTTGCGCAGTTCATTGACATATTCGTGCGCGTCGACCTCTTTCCAAATCTCCGCACCTAAACCGTGAAGTTCCATAATACTTCGCTTCGTTTGCGGCTGGTTTTCTTCTTTACGGTTTGCCAATTCCGCAGCCATTTTTGCAAGAAGTTTTAATTGTTCATCCGGCGACAACGGCTTGATGTGTTGTTGGTAGATTGCTTCTATATTCGTTTGCATTGCTTTTTTCCTCAAAAACATTTTAGCATCTATTCAAATCTACGCCATTCGTCTTCGTAATATCTGACAAGTGCTTGATTGTCTAGGCGGTTGATTTCGATTTCTTCATCGGGCAGAGAAGTATCTGCCGTAAAAGCAAAAAGCGAGGGCATCGTGTCGGTGTTTAAAAATTTCAGCTCGATATTTTCCGGCAATTTTGTCGGCGCCTCAAATGGTTGTAGTTTTGCCAGCGCGTAACCCCAGACGCCAAAACTCGGAACAGTTGTTTGATACGGTTTGACGGTAAAGCCTGCCGCTTCGAGCGTTTTGATAATGCACCAGAAAGATTTTTGCGCTATTAGTGGCGACGTTGTTTGGACGGCGACCGTTGAGCCAGGTTTTAATTTTTGCTTTAAAAGATTGTAAAAGCGTGTTGTGTAAAGTTTGCCCAGAGCGAAATTGTTAGGGTCGGGGAAATCTACGATTGCCACATCGAAAGGTTCGGTTTCGTTGTCGTCCAGCCAGACGAAAGCGTCTGCGTTTATTACCGAAACTTTCGGGTTGTCGAACGAATGTTTGTTCAACTCGCCCAATGCCGAAACGTGTTTTGAGATGCCGGTCATTTCCGGGTCGAGGTCAACGAGTGTTACGTTTTCAATTGACGGATATTTCAAAATCTCGCGCAGCGCTAGCCCGTCGCCGCCGCCAAGAACCAGAATTCTTTTCGGATTTGCACCGAATGCGGCAAATGCCGGATGCACAAGTGCTTCGTGGTAGCGGTATTCGTCAAACGAATTAAATTGCAGATTTCCGTTGAGAAAAAGCGAGTAGCCCGTTTTGCCTTTCGTTACAATGATTCGCTGATACGCAGAGCTTTTCGCGTAAATTATATTGTCGGCGAAAAGTCCGTCTTCGGCTAAAGAAGTTAAACGGTCGGCTTTGACGAATGCGGTGGCGAGAAGAGCGATAATGATAAAACCTTTGACGCGCAGAATCGTAACGTTTTGCTTGATAAGCGGCAGCAAAAGCCACGTTCCCCAAATCCCGACCGCAGCATTCAAAATACCGAAAAGCAGAGAAGTTCTCGCTAAACCTAAACGCGGCACAAGAAAAAGCGGAAAAAGTAGCGAAGCGACAAGTGCGCCAATATAATCGAAAGCAAGAACGCGCGAAATCAAATCTTTAAAGTCGAGTTCGTCTTTCAAAATCCGCATCAGCAGCGGAATTTCCAAACCGACAAGCGTGCCGATGCCGAAGACGATGCCGTAAAGCACAATTGAAAAATAAGAAAGATTGGCGAATGCGAAAAAAAGCAGCGGTGCGGAAAATCCGCCTAAAACAGCGACGGCGAACTCAACATCAATAAATTTTTCGGCAATACGCTTTTCGATAAAACTGGAAAGATATGAACCGACGCCCATAGCAAACAGGTAAACGCCGATGATAATCGAAAATTGCGTAACCGAATCGCCCAAAACATAAGACGAAAGCGTTCCCGCAAGTAATTCGTAAATCAAACCGCAAGTAGCAATGACAAAGACGTTTAGAAATAGAAGCGGTGTGCGATTCATTGCAAATGATGAATGATGAATGGTGAATGGTGAATGGTGAATGAAATACAAATTCATCATTCATCATTTATGTTAACTTCCGTGAATTGCCGCCGCAATTATCACCGCCATACCTAATATCATCGAACCGATAAGGACAGCGAGTGCAATGTTCTGGTCATCTTCGATTTCTTTTTTTACCGAAAACGGCACGACTCTGACAATTATAAAAAACGCCGCCGCGAAAACAATCAAGCCCAGAAATACAAAGATTATTGTCGTTATCAAAACCGGCAGAAGTTCTTCCAATTTGACGACCAAAGCTAAGTTTATCAGCATTATTTTCCTCCACGATAACCGCCGAAAATAAACGGCATATGAAAATACGAGTTACGCCCCGAATTGGCAAATTCCCAGCCAAACCAGGACGAAGTTATATAAAATAAAATAATACTCGCGCCGAAAAGCAGAAAAAGAATTTTTTTAACCATAATTTTTTAATGGTGAATAGTGAACGAAAAGACAATTTTCATGAATTCACTATTCATCATTGTCTGTATCAAACATACTCTCGCTCCAACGCTTGGATTCAAATATAAATTTGCGAATCAGAGCCGCAAGCGGCAGCAGCGAAAGCAGAAGAAACGACAATATAAAATTTACGCCGCGCACAACGTTTTGCTCGACCTTGATCGAAACGGGGAGTGCCTGCGCGAAATTTTGCCAAGTGCCTTCGACACGCAGAGTGTATCGTCCGGCGGGCAATGAAGAAAGCGTGGCATCCGAATTTTGCCCGCCCTCCGACCAGCTTTCGCCTTCTTCGACGCCCGAATAATACTCAATCGGTACGTTGATTGATTCGACTTCGTTGTTTCGCTCGTTTATCAAATCAACGTCCAAATCCGCGTATGAATTACTGACCGGCGCACTTGCCGAAATTTTTAAGTTACGGTTTCCGCGTAAATCAAACGGCTTACTGAAAACCGTCTGCGGCGTGTTTTCGTTCGCTGTCGGCGCAAGCGTTATACTCTCCGACAAAACCGTGCTGCTGCCGAAACCACCGAGCGAAAACATAAGAATGGCGATGACGCACAGCAAACCGAGCATTGCCAAACCCGCTTTGATATAAAATCCGCCTGTAAACGGTTGATTCGGCGCGACATTCCAAGGTTTCGGTAAACCGGAAACGCCAAACGCTTTTTCGATTTCTTCAACTGACCGGTAAGTACCGAGCGACCAATTTATCTCGTTTGCTGTCGTCTCGCACGAAAGCATCTGCGGCGGTGCAACAAAATCAATTGCGCGGACGGTTTCGCCTTGCTCGACGCGCCAGTAAAATTCGCCTTTGACGTATTCGACACGCGCCGCCGCATCTTGAAAAACCTTGAATGTTTCGCCTTTGTAAACGGCGTTTTTGCCGGTTGATACAACGTCTGCAACATTTACAGGCTCGACAAAATTCCAGTGATTATCTGAGTGAACCAGCCAGCGAAAACCGATTTTCGAATTGTAGAGCAGATATTCGTGCCAGAAATACTGCGTGCCTTCAACTGTAACGCTTCGCGCAACCGCGCCGATAATTTTCAAATTTGCGTCGTCGGTAAAAGTTCCTTCCGCGCTAATCGGCAAAACAAAATTGTCGGCAGACGAAGGCTGCAAAGCTTGCAGAAATTTCAAATTGCCTTGATTAACATCGAGCAGCGAATTACAAAACCGACAAGCTACGCGCTCGGTTCGGTCAGGCGCATTGAGTTCTAAACTCCCGCCGCAGTTTGGACAACCCATCGCGGCGGCAGAAACTTTTCCGGCTTCCCGTATCGCAGGTTTTGCGTCTGCTAGCCCTAAATCATTGATTGAAACTTGCTCACCGACGAAAACAAGCGGTGGATTTGTGCCGTAGTCAATCGTCGCAAACACGCCGCCCGCGCCGGATAAATCGGCGTAATCGGTTTTTTCATTCGGCACAAATTGAAAGGGGATTTCGCCGTCGGCGGCTCTACCGATTGCCGTGCCTTTTTCGGCGACAATCAAAGGAGTTTCACTCGAAATTTGCGGTATGGATTGTCCCAATTGCAAAGTTTCAAACGTCGGGATTTGCGCGTCGCTGTTACCCGAGACTGGTTGATGAAAAGTTAAATAAAACTTGCCCTGCGCTTCGGCGAGCCAGCCTGTCGAGCCGTTTGAAAACGTTGCATACCATTCGTCCCAAAATCCGCCAAGTTCTTCGTGCGCGAGTTGTGCGCGTCCGGTCAGTTCAAAACGGTTGCCGCGAAATGCGCCTTCGAGTCCGATTCCTAAAGGCGATTCCGATTCTGCAATATCGGCAACCTTCCCTAAATCTTCGAGCTTTCTATCATGTCGCGCAACGGCAGAGCGGCAAAACGGGCAAACAAGCACAATTGTCGAGCCGGATTTAAACTGAATCGGCGCGGCGCACGACGGACAATTTGCTTGCAAAACGCTCAAACATTACCTCCGACGATTTTGGACTTTAAATTTTGGATTTTGGATTCGTGAAGTGAATTGCTCGTTCCGCGTTCGATTTTTTGAACGCTAACCGATTTTGCGCCCAAAAACTGCTTTAGATTTGCTTCCCAATTCCACGTCGAGCGTTCGCGGCAGCAATAAAGATTGAAAGTTGCGGTTTTATATTCGGGATAAGTATGGCAGGCGAGATGAGATTCGGTCAGCATTACGAGTCCGGTTACGCCGCCTTCGCCTTCAAATTGATGCCAAATGCCTGCGCCGATTGTTTTCAAACTTAAATCTTTGACGAGGCACGAAAAAATCCGGCGCAAAATTTCAACCTCGCGCAGCTTCTCCGGTTCGCAATCAAAGGCTTCAACCAGCCATTCAGTTCCAACAATCATCGGGTTTACCTAAAAACCTCTACGATTAATTTTGAAAAAAGTTTTTCAAAACTTACCGCGCGCAATTTACGTTATAATCGAAAGTCATGGAAGTTATGTCGAGAAAAACTATAACCAAAAATTGCGTCTTTGTCATATCTTTATTAGTTTTTTGTTTGGGATTTTCAGCTTGTTCGGCGGTTTCTTCAACTGTCGACAAAGGCGGCGGCAACAGCAGCAGCGCCGCAAAAAATTCGCCCGTCGGTTATGATAAACCGAAAATTGTCGGAAAAATCACCTCCGGCGAGATAACCGAAAGCAGCGGCATTGTCGCGTCCGGTTGTAATGAAAAAGTTTTTTGGACGCACAACGATTCGGGCAACGGTGCTTTTTTGTTTGCGATAAACGCGAGCGGCGAAAAACTCGGAACGTGGAAAGTTTCCGGTGCGCAAAATAAAGATTGGGAAGACATCGCAACCTTTAAGAATTCAAACGGCGAATGTTTTTTGTATGTCGGCGACATCGGCAACAACGAGCGCCTTAAAAGCGAAATGACGATTTACCGCGTAAAAGAACCGATGGTTTCAGACGCAAACAAATCTTCGAGCAAAAAAAATCCGCAGACGACCGAAGCGGCGCAGGCGATTAAATTCAATTACCCGGGCGCGCGGCACGACGCCGAAACTTTGCTCGTTCAGCCGCAAACCGGCGACATTTATGTTCTATCCAAAAGTTTAAGCCAGTCATCTGCCGTTTATAAATTGGCGGCAAACTATGATACGAAAAGAATTAACACGCTCAAAAAAATTGCGGATTATACCGTCCCTGCCTTGCCGGGCGGATTTTTGACGGGCGGCGATATTTCACCGGATGGAAAGCGCGTCGTCATCTGCGATTATTTCAACGGTTACGAAATCACTCTGCCTAAAGATGCTAAAAATTTCGACCAGATTTGGACGCAAAAACCCGATATTGTAGATTTAGGCGCGCGCGAACAAGGCGAAGGCGTATGTTATACAGCAGACGGCAATTCGATTTTCGCAACCAGTGAAAAGAAAAATTCGCCGCTTTTTGAAGTTAAGCGAAGATAGATTTTTTTGAAACGAATTAACCACAGTTAGGAAAAGAAATTATGAATTATGTACGATGTATTAAAGTACAAAAATCATTATTTATCATTCCGCGTTCATAATCATAGAAATCTTTGTATAAAAAATTAATGATGTTCGTCGGCGACTTCGCGCAGTTTTGAAATGTCGAGCATTTTCGAGAAATCCGCAAATCCGAACATCGTTTCGTCTTTGCAGTAGTCGCAATAAAAGCTGGCATCTTCACCGAGATACATATCTTTCAAATGATAAGCGATGAAACAGCCGAAACAGCGCTGCGCGCGCTTGCCGTAAATTTGCAGGATTTTGTCTGGATTATTCGTTTCCATTATTCGTGATGTACCGTCCGAATTTCAGTATAAAATAACCTTTGTTCGAGCGGCAGATTTTGATAAAGATTTAGTTTGTTTAATTAATAATAAACAGAGCGACGAGTTTGAATCAAAAAAACGTCAAAATAAAAGCGTTTCTATACGAGCAGGATTTTTATCTTAAAGTAATCGTTTCGTTACAAATCTAAAGAAAACAATTTAACCTCTTCCGTGTCGTGAGGCAATTTTATTAAAGTCTCAAATTTGAAATTGAGTTTTTCAAGCAGTTTGCAGGAACTTTCATTGTCTTGGGAGGTAATGGCAAGAACTCGCTTTAGACCCAAAACATCTCTGCCGAGTATCATCGCGGCGCTGGCGGATTCAAAAGCGTAACCTTGCGAACAATGCTGCGGCAAAAAAGCGAAGCCGATGTCCGCGTCAGGCAAGGAATCGCGCTTGACGAAACCGCAAATTCCAAGCGGCGCTCCCGTTTCCTTCAATTCAACCGCATACATTCCAAAGCCGAATTGCCGGTAACTGTTTGCGAAACGGCTTTCAACATATTCAACCGCGCCCGCAACGGAACGCACATTTCTATCGCCGATGTATTTGATAAACGAAGGCTGATTTAATAAATCGAGAATAAATTCGGCATCGTCTGTTGTGACTTCACGGAGAATTGTCCGCTCTGTTTCGAGAATCTTCATGAATATTAATTTCTGAGGCTCTCGCCTAATTCCGATTGTTGACGCGCGTGGTATGAAGAACGCGTGAGCGGCGAAGATTCAACGTGCTTGAAGCCCAAACTCAGACCAATCTTTTTCCATTCGGCGAATTCTTCAGGCGTAACATATCTTTCAACCGGCAAGCGTCTTTCATACGGTTGAAGATATTGCCCAATCGTCATAATATCGCAGGAAACGCTTCGCAAATCTTTCATCAAAGCGACGACTTCTTCAAATTGTTCGCCTAAGCCCGCCATAATTCCGCTTTTCGTTTTCATCTGCGGAAACTGCGTGTCGCGGTAATGCGCGGCGCGTTCGAGTAATTCTAAAGTTTGCGTGTAAATCGCGTCGGGACGAACGCGGCGGTAAAGGCGTGCGATGGTTTCTGTGTTGTGATTTAAGACTTCGGGACGAGCGGCCAAAACCGTATTCAAAGCGTCTTCGTCGCCTTGAAAATCGGGAATCAGAACTTCGACCCGGCACGTTGGGTTCGTCTCGTGAACTTTGCGAATCGTTTCCGCCCAGTGCGCTGCACCGCCGTCCGGTAAGTCATCACGATTAACCGATGTGATAACGGCATGTTCGAGTCCGAGATGTGCGACGGCTTCGGCAACGTGCGTCGGTTCCATCGGATCTAAATCCATCGGTTTGCCTTTGTTAACGGCACAAAAACCGCAATGGCGCGTGCAGGTGTCGCCGCCGAGCATAAACGTTGCGGTTTTGTCCGTCCAACATTCAAAAATATTCGGGCAGCGTGCTTCCTGACAGACCGTATGCAGATTTAAGCCTTCGATAAGTTTCAAAACCGCGTTTTGATTCGTCGGGTCGCCGATTTTTACTCGCAGCCAATCGGGTTTCTTGAGCCGTTCGCGTTTCTTCTTAGCAACAAAATTATTTATTAAAACTGCTTCTTCAATCATAAAAACTCTGTCAGTAGTTTAATTTATAAATTTTATCATTTCACAAACAAAAAGTCTTCAATAGACATTTCGCTCGTGCAAGCATAATGCTTTAAAAATATGGTTTGCGGCGCAAACTGGTTCTTGACAACCGAAGCGTGAAAATGTAAATTTAAGTTGAAAACAAGTTTGCATTGCAAACCATCTGACAAGGAGAAGTTTTATGAATAATGAACGTCGAAAAATTGAGTTTGTCACAAAAGCTACCGGCGGATTTCGCGGAATACCGATGATGCTGTTCGGGATAGCGATGATTATCTCAATGATTTTGAATTACATAACCGAATTGGATTCGCAGAGAAAAAATTACGCAGGGAAAGATTTAACCATCTCGTTGTCATTTATTTTAATTTGTTTGATTATTTTCGTAATTGGTTATCCGAAACTCCGTGCTTATTTTCGTAAAAAATTCGGACAGACAAAAGCGAAACCGAAAACTTTCCAAACCGTGCTGGAGTGTTTTCTCTATTCGACTCCGATTTTGGCAAATGGTCTATTCAATGATTCGATTGACGCGGCTCGCCGACTGCCTTTTAGTCTAACGGTATTGTCGGTCTCGGTTTTCACGTTTTTTTTGTGGTGGTTCAATTATCGCGGCGTTACAAATAGTATTTTGTATCTTTCGGCGCTTATTTTCGCCGCAAGTTTTCTCGATTGGGAAAAAGTATTTCTTTCCGTGACGATACTTGAGGATTATTACGCGAGAACCGCTTTTTATCGCTCCGTTTGTTCGCTTCTGCTAGGAATAATATATTTTGTAATGGGTTTAGTTGATTACCAGATTTTAACGAAAACACTCAAGCCAATCACGCGCGAGGAGGAAGTTTATGAGTCTGTTTAAGGAAATAACGGAACTCGACAAACTGCTGCACGAACCGGCGCGGCTGGCGATTATGACGGCTTTAGCGAACTGCGCGAGCGCGGATTTTACCTTTCTGCAAAGTTTGACCGGACTTAGTAAAGGCAATCTATCCAGTCATTTATCGAAATTGGAAGAAGCCGGTTTGGTAAAAATTCAAAAATCCTTCGTCGGAAAAATTCCGAATACAAACGTTAGTCTGGCTCTAACCGGCGTCGAAGCTATCGAAGAACACTGGAAAAAGCTGGATGAAATGCGAGCGAGCGCAAAGACCTGGAAACCCGAGGTTGAAAAAGCGAGCGGCTGAAATTTGAATGTTTTATCAAAAAGGTGAATGATAATTTTGTATTTATCGTTCACCTTTTGTCATTTGTAAATTTAAATTTAAGCCCGCGTTTTCTCGAACATCTCGGCGGCTTTGTCCCAATTGACGACTTTCCACCACGCTTTCAGATAATCCGGGCGACGGTTGCGATAGGAGACGTAATAAGCGTGTTCCCAAACGTCGTTGCCGATAATCGCGCGTTGTCCTTCGAGCAGTGGATTATCTTGATTCGACATCGGTTTGATTTTCAATTTCCCGCCGTCCGCGACTACAAAAACCCAGCCCGAACCGAAAAGTTTCGCGCCCGCATCGTTAAATTTTTCCTTGAATTCGTCAAAAGAACCGAAGTCGCGGTCAATCGCTTCGGCTAACGCGCCGGAAGGTTTGTTGTCTTCACCGCCCGACTTCAAAATTTCCCAAAACATCGAATGATTCAAGTGTCCGCCGCCGTGATTACGAACTGCCGTCCGCGCTGCTTCGGGAACGTCCGATAAACCCGACAACAATTCGGTCAATGTTTTATCGTGTAAATCGCTCTTGTCTTTTAACGCTTCGTTGAGTTTGTCAACGTATGTCTGATGATGTTTGTCGTGATGCAGCTGCATCGTTTCCGCATCGATCACAGGCGCGAGCGCGTCGAAACCGTATGGCAGCGGCGGCAATTGAAACGGATATTTGGAATTGGCAACTTGCTCAAATGAACCTGATTTTTGATTTTCCATAGAAAATTCTCCTTTCTATCGTTTAATGTTTGTCCGATATGTTATTAAATTTATAAAAGCAATTATTCCCTCGGTCTGCCGCCCGCGTCGATGCCTTCGACGCTTGCTTGGCGGACGACTTTTACGTGCAAATCGTCAATTACGCGCATTTGACACGACAGGCGCGTGTGGTCGTTCAAATCGGTTTTCGTCGCTAAAACGTTTCGCTCCGGTTCGCCGATTTCGCCCGGATCGCCCGCCAGAATCTCTACGCGACAAGTCGTACATTTCGCGTTTCCGCCGCAGCGATGCAAAATGTCGATTCCATTATCTTCGAGACACAAAACCAGCTTTTTTCCTTGTTCGACTTCAAAAGCGATTGTGCCTTGCGCTGCTTCCGCAGTAATTTTCGGCATTATAATCTAAACTCCTGCAATACAGATTTGGGTAAAACTTTTATACTTTGAATTTGTCATAAATCAATGACGAAAAGCAAGTTGAAGAAATTTACCTTTATCTAATTCCTTTTCCGTTTTTAGTTAGCGAGCATTGATTTAATTGACTGGAAACACTGCGCTCGATTTGTTCGGCGCGTCGTCGCCGTGATACAAAACCCATTCGAGAAAAAGTCCGGAAGGCGGCGCGGTGAATTTGGCGGGCGCGTTTGAGGGGAATTTTAGAAGCCTTTGAAAACCGTCGTAAGTGAGATTTCCGCGTCCGACTTCCGCCAGTATTCCGACAATGCGGCGAACCATTTTCCACAAAAAATGACTTGCGCCGATGCGGAAACAAACCAGATCGCCGTCGGTAAAAATCTCCGCACGCTCAACGAAAACAGTTGTTGAATCGCGTTCGTTTTCAACTTCGCAAAACGAGCGAAAGTTGTGCCGCCCGCCGAGCATCTGCGCCGCTTCGCGCATTGCTTTGGCGTCCAAATTATCTTTTATCCACCAAGCGTAGTTTTTCGCAAAAGCCGTTCGTCTAGTCGAGATTTGATAAATGTAGTAGCGCGCAACAGCGTCATGTCGTGCGTGAAAATTCTCTGCAGCGTTCTGCACTTTTATAATGTTGATGTCGTGCGGCAAAAGGTCGTTTAAGGCTAATTGGATTTGACGCGGCGTAATGTTTGTTTTCAATTCGGAAACTTTCAGATGCGCGATTTGCCGAAGGGCGTGAACTCCGGCATCCGTGCCTTCCGCGCCGTCAAGTTCTACTTTACCGGAAAATAATTGATAAGCCGCAACCTGTAATTCGCTCTGCACGGTTTTCGCGTTGTGCTGAATTTGCCAGCCGCGATAGCGCGTGCCTTCGTATTCGATTTCGAGTTTCCACGTATTCATATTAAAGTTTGCAGGCAGTTGCGGAAAGTTTTCGGGTAGTTGCAGGCAGTTATTTAGTAGTCGTGCGTAAGTATTGCGCTAGAGATAAAGTCATTCTCGAAATTTCAGTAAGCGATTGATAAAGTTTTTCAAAGTCATCTTTTGTTATGTAGTTCAAACCGTGCGCGATGTAGAGATGTGATTGAACTTCGGCGACCGAACCGCGAGCAATGTTAAGAAAATTAGCAAATTCAATGTTTGTTCGTCGCCCGTGTCCTTCGGCGATGTTCGCCGTAATCGAAACCGAAGCACGCCGAATCTGGTCTTTTAATCCAAAATCCTTAGCAAAATTTTCATCACAGGTAATTTTATAAATTAGCAAAGTTACGTCAAGCGCTTTCTGCCAAGCCTGAATTTCTTCAAATTTATTAAACTTCGGCATCTGTTTTTATAACTTTCCGCAACTACCTGCAACTTCCCGAAAACTTCCCGCAACTATCCTCCGATTTTCACTTTCTCGCGGTTTTGATTGACGGCGATATAGACGACTTCAGCTTCGGTTACTCTTACGCTCTGCCCGCGGCTGCCGAAACGTTCGGCTTCGACAACTACTTTGGTCGTAATTGAAGTGTTGCCGACCTTTACTGTTTCAGCGTAAAAACTTACGAGGTCGCCGATGAAAACCGGTTGGAGAAAAATTACTTCCTTCATCGCCAGCGTAACAAAACGGTCGTGTCCGGTGTGGCGCACGGCTTCGACGCCGCCGGCAATGTCTATGTAACTTAAAATAATTCCGCCGAAAACCGTGCCGTGCGCGTTCGTATCGCGCGGCATCATCGTAATTCGTATCGCCGCATTTTTTTGGATTTGCGGTTTTGAATCAAGTGTTACGGTTTGTTGAGTCGTAGTTTTAGATTGATTTTTCATTCTTAATTTTTAATTTTGCATTTGTCCGAGCGTCCAGGAGCGTATTGTGTCTTTCAGTTCGTTTAAGTGTTTGTCGAAAAAATGTCCGCAATTTTCAAACACCACGAGCTTTGTTTCTGTAATTTCTTTAACTTGCGCGACGAGTGAATTCAGGCTTTCAAGCGAACCGAATTCGTCCCGGTCGCCGTGAACGAAAAGAATCGGTTTCCGGCATTCCTTTAAAAAAGAAAAGTCGTATTTATCAACTGGCGTTCCGATGCTGATAAGGCGAACAATTCTTTCGTCCGCAAGCGCGACTTCGCTGCCGACGCGCGAACCGAACGAAAATCCGGCAAGCGTGATTTCTATGTTCGGGTAATTTTCGGTTAAAAAATCGAGCGCGCTTCGAACGTCCTGCTTTTCGCCGTTTCCGTCGTCGTGCGCTCCGGTCGATTTTCCAACGCCGCGAAAATTAAACCTAAGCGTAACCAAATCGGCTTCCGACAAACCTGCCGCTGCACGGTAAACAACCTTATTGTGCATCATTCCGCCGCCCAAAGGATGCGGATGACATACGAGCGCCGCGCCTTTGATTTCACCCAGCGGTTCTTTCAAAATCGCTTCGAGCTTGCCGTGCGATGCCGGAACAAAAAGATTGCCTTGTGGGTACATAATCAAATTTTAGATTTTAGATTTTGGATTTTGGATTGGCAACTGCGATTATTCAAAACATTTTGTTGGATTGGTTTTTTTAACTGCTTAATCAACCGAAATTTACTGCGACAAATAAAAATCGTGAACCGCAAAATTAAACTTGCGATTCACGATTTACGATTCACAATTTATAAGCTGCTATTTCATCGCCTTGCGCGGCAGTTTATCGTCCATCATCGCCGTCTGATAAACGAATGCCGCCATAATAATCGCCGCCTGTTTCATATCGTCGGCTTGGATGCGGTCGAAAACGTCCTGGTTTGAGTGATGTGTTCGAGTATCATATTCGATTTCATCCTGGATGAATTGAAAGCCGGGAAGCCCGATTCTATCAAACGACAAATGGTCTGTGCCGCCCGTGTTGGAAAGCGTTGTCGTTGCTGCGCCCATATCTTTAAACGGCTCTAACCACGTTTTGAAAATTGGCGCAACCATTGCGTTTCCTTGTAGATAGACGCCGCGAATTTTGCCGGTGCCATTATCGAGATTGTAATAAGCAGAAAGTTTTTCGTAATCTGCTCCTTTGACAAGTTCCGGTTTTGCTTGCTGTCCGCCGCCCGCCGCCGTCGCTGGCATCGCTGCATTTCCGCCTCCTTTCATTTCACCGAAATGCTGCGCGACGTAGTTTGACGAGCCGAAAAGACCTTGTTCTTCGCCCGACCACAAAGCAACGCGAATCGTGCGGCGCGGCTTTAAGCCCGCCGCTTGTATGATTCTTGCGGCTTCCATCGCCACGGCAACGCCCGCCGCATTGTCGGTCGCGCCTGTTCCGGCGTGCCACGAATCAATATGTCCGCCGAGCATTACGAGTTCATCTTTTAATTTCGGGTCGCTTCCCGGAATTTCCGCCACAGTGTTGTAAGCCATCGGGTCGCTGTCGTTGTATTCAGCCGCAATATCAACCGTCATTCTGAGCTTTTCATCCTGGTTTATCATACGCACCAGCCTATTGTAATGCTCGGTGGCGAGCGTCATTTGCGGTATCATTTTCGCCTCGGCTTCTTTCTGCTGCGGCTGCAAAAAGGAGCGCCGCAAAGCGGTAAAATCCATCGTCGCGTTTTGCGGAATAGTTTGCGAAACGGTTGCGCCCTGCACAAAAATCGTGCCGCCGCTTCCGCCGCGACTGTTGTCAACAAGAACAGCCGCACCTTCCTGCATCAAAAAATTGATTCGCTTTGTGCTTTGCAAAAAGGCTTGTATGCGTTGCTGCATTTGTTCAGGCGTAGCTAGCGGTTGTTGCGGACGCTGAACGTCTGCCGGATTCGGCGCGTTCAACATTTTCGCCAATTCTTCGTCGGTTCGACGACTTCCCATCGCTTCAAAGTTAGCCTTCACTTCACGCGGGTCGGAAACCAGCACGATTTTACCTTTCAATTGTCCTTTATATTTTTCATAATCGGCATCGGTTTTCGGATTGAAATAAACGACATCAGCCGTTATCACGCCTTTTGTCGAAGGCGACCACGCTTTCGGATAAGCGATCAGCGGAATGTCATACGGCGCGACGACTTGCGCGTCAAAATTTTTCAGTGTCCAGCCGCGACCGAATGGTCCCCACGCTTCTAAATGCGCGTTCTGCATTCCCCACTTCGTCATCGTGTCGCGCGTCCATTCGTTGGCGCGTTTCAGCGCGGGCGATCCCGTAAGGCGCGCGCCGATAACGTCGGTCAAATAACTCAAAGTCTGCATTACTTGAGAATTTTTCAAGCCTTCCTCTTTTATTTTATCAATTACTTCCTTCGGCGCGGCGTAACTTTTTACAGTGGGTGCGGCGGGAATTGATGCGCTTGTTTGCGCCAGCGCGACTGACGGAATAAAAATGGCGTAAAGCAGAAAAACGCTTAATAACCTGCGTCGTAACATCGGAGTATTTCTCCTAAAATTAATTTTTTATGTCGGAAAGTTATACTGCGGAAAATTAAAAAAGGTTTCAGAACAGCCGCAAATAGTTAGTAGAAGGCAATTAGAATTTTTACTGTGAACTTGATTTACAAAAACTAACCGCTTATCACTAACTGTTTATTACTAACCGAGTGTTTTCCAAGTCAGCGTATATGCGGGCGGAACGTTTTTCATAATGAGCGGACTTTTTTGCGCCTTGCCGTAGCGGTTGCGCATATGCTCGCGCAACTTTATCGCCGACGGAAAATAATAGCCGTGAGCGTATTGAAATGTGCGGAAAACGCAGCCTCGCTCCATAAATTTATCGACTTCCGTCAAAATCTTTTCGCCGACATCGTTCGGAATCGAAACGAATGGCAAACAACAAATAATATAACCGACTTTACCGAAACCGCTTTTTTGATAAATTGAAAAAACGTCGCAAGCGTTTCCGCGCACAATTTTCAAATTGCGGAAATTCTTTTTCAAAGATTTTACCAAATCGCGGTCGAGTTCGATTCCGAGATACGATTTCTCGTTTGGCACAATATCCTGCACGAATTTGGTTATCGCGCCGGTTCCGACGCCGAGTTCGAGAACGACGTTTTGTTCGTTAGGTATGATATCTTCGAGCATTTTTTGCGCAAGTTCGCCAGAACTCGGCGTAATTGCACCGACTTTTGCGGGATTTTTCAAAAATGCCTGTAGAAACTCGATGTTTTCGTTCATCAGAATTAAACAGCCGAAACCTAAGTATTTGCGGAATTCGTGTCTGAACTTTGTGTTAAATCGCTGACGGCAATTTTATAATCACAGCCTTCGGTTTGGCAATAGCGAAACGTACCTTCTTTTTTTGTCGTCTTCTCGAGCAGAAACGGCGCGTGACAATTCGGACACGATACATTTGCTATTGGCTTGTCCCAGAAAACTGCATCGCATTTCGGATAATTCGTGCAGCCATAAAAATTTTTGCCGCGCTTTGATTTTTTTACGGCAATCTCGCCGGTTTTGCATTTCAGGCAAGCAATTCCCAAAGTTTCGCGTTTGACATAACTGCATTTCGGGTAATTTGAGCAGGATGTGAATTCGCCGAAACGTCCCGTGCGAATCACAAGATTTGCGCCGTCAAGCGGGCATTTTTCGTCTAGTTGAACCGGCGGCGCAACCGTTGTCGTCGCGCCACTTTTTTTGTCGATTTTACGAATATTTTTGCAGTCTGGATAACCCGTGCAGCCGTAAAAAGCGCCAAAACGCCCACGCTTTAAAGCCATTTCCTTACCGCAATTTTCGCAAACCGGAACTTCTTCCGCCTGCGCGTCAGTCTTCTGTTTTTGGTCTTCTCCTTCTGCCGATGGCTGACTGCTGACTGCCGACCTCTTTTGCGAAACTTCGCGTGTCGTTTTGCATTCCGGGTAATTTGCGCACGCCAGAAACTGCCCGAAGCGTCCAAATTTTATCACCATTCCCGCACCGCATTTATCGCAGATTTCGTCAGTCGGAATCGAAGTTTGCTTTTTATCTTTAATTGTAATTTCGGCGTTTTTCAAATCAACGGAAAACTTGTCGTAAAACCCGCGCAGAGCATTGCGCCAATTCAATTTTCCGTCTTCAATTTCGTCGAGCGCGGTTTCCATCTGCGCCGTGTAATCCGTGTTGAAAAGGTCTGTAAAACTGGCGACGAGCAAATCGTTAACGGTAGTTCCCAAACCGGTCGGATGAAAGCGTCCTTCGATTTTTTCGACATATTCGCGGTCTTGAATCGTCGTCATAATCGCCGCGTAGGTCGAAGGTCTGCCGATGCCTTTTTCTTCGAGCATTTTTACTAGCGTCGCTTCTGAATAACGCGGCGGCGGTTCGGTAAAATGCTGTTCGGGCGTGATTTTGTTCAATTTCAACTGTTCGCCTTGCTCGACTTTCGGCAGCGCGCGTTCTTCGTCGGTGTCTTCTTCATTTTCCGGCTTTTCGTCGCGCCCTTCCTGATAAACTTTCAAAAAGCCGTCAAATTTTTGCACCGAACCGGTTACGCGAAACATAAAGCGTCCGGCTTTGATGTCAATTGTAGTTTGGTCAAAAATCGCGGGCGACATTTGCGAAGCGACAAAACGCTGCCAGACGAGACGATAGAGTTTAAATTCGTCGGCACTTAATTGGTTTCTCAAACTTTCCGGCGTGCGGTTTGCGTCCGTCGGGCGAATCGCTTCGTGTGCATCCTGCGCGCCCTTTTTCGATTTGTAAAAGGTCGGTTTCTCCGGCAGATAATCCGCGCCGTATTCGCCGCCAATAAATCCGCGAATTTCCGCCAAAGCCGTGTCCGAGACGCGCGTCGAATCCGAGCGCATATAAGTTATCAAGCCGACTAAGCCTTCCTTTCCGATTTCCACGCCTTCGTAAAGTTTCTGCGCCGCCATCATTGTGCGTTTGACGGAAAAACCAAGTTTGCGCGCCGCTTCCTGCTGTAATTTTGAAGTGATAAACGGCGGCGTCGGATTACGCTTTCGTTCTTTCGTCGTTACCGAATCGACAATAAAATTTTCTTTTTCCGCTTCGGCGACAATATCTTTCGCCTGTTTTTCTTCTTTTATATGAACTTCGCTCTTTTTCAAATCCTGTTCAAAATTTCCGGTCTTGACCGTTTGGTCTTCGATTTTATAAAGCCGGGCATCGAAATTCGGCGGAAGTTTCGCCGTTAAATTTGCGGCAATCGTCCAGTATTCGGTTTGCACAAACACTTCGATTTCGCGTTCGCGTTCAACGACCAAGCGCACGGCGACGGTTTGCACGCGACCGGCTGAGAGTTTCCCGCCGACGGTTTTCCACAAAATCGGAGAGACTTTATAACCGACCAAACGATCTAAAATTCTTCGCGCCTGCTGCGCGTCAACCAGGTCTTTGTTGATTTGTTTCGGTTCTTTGAAAGCATCCTTTATCGCGTTTTTCGTAATTTCGTTGAACATCACGCGAAAAACTTGTTTGGCAGGTTTTTTCGGCACGATTTCTTCTGCTAAATGCTGACAAATCGCTTCGCCTTCGCGGTCCGGGTCAGCCGCCAGATAAATCGTGTCGGATTCTTTTGCCGCTCGTTTCAAATCTGAGACGGTTTTTTTGTTGTTGCGTTTTTTTACGTCGGGAATAACTTCATAAGTCGGCTCGAAATTATTTTCGATGTCCACGCCTAAACCTTTTGAAGGCAAATCCTTGATATGTCCGATTGACGCGAGAACTTTGTAGTCGCTTCCCAAATATTTGTTGATTGTTTTCGCCTTTGCGGGCGATTCGACGATAACCAGATTTTTTGCCATTTTCTTTTATTTCCAGACTATTGAGCCACGAATCAAGAATAGAATAAGACATTTAATCCGTCTTATGTCAATGCTTGCAAAATTCGTGGCTCGAAAAATTACCGTATAAATTGTATTGAAAAAGGTTTCGTTATTCGGAAGATTTTAAATTCGTTTTGGTTGCAAAATTTAATATTTGTTAAGAGAGCTATTTTACAAATTACTCCACGACTTTTGCGAAAACTTGCGCGTTTTATTAAATCAATTCAGGTGAATCAAATTTTCCGCGCGTAACGCTTTCCGGCTAACTCACGAATCAAATCTTTCATCTCCAAACCAAGCAATGCGCTCGCTAAACCGCCCACTGAAAGACTACTCTTCTCCAACAAAAAATCAATGTGCGTCGGCTCGTCAGCAGAAAGAAGTTGCCAGATTTTGCGCTCATTCTCGTCTAGATTTGTCGGAAGCGAATCGGGTCGTTTCGGTCTGTCCGCCGCTTCTGTTTCAATTTGCGGCGGCAGAATTTCGGCGGCAATTTCCTGCGGCAGTTCCGAAACAACGTCTTGCCATTGCTGCACGAGTTTTGCGCCTGATTTGATTAGGTAATTCGTGCCGAAAGAATTTTTGGAAGTTATGTTTCCCGGAACAGCAAGGACTTCGCGGTTTTGTTCCATCGCCAGGCGCGCCGTAATTAAAGAACCGCTGCGCTCGGACGCTTCGACAATCAAAACGCCGAGACTCAAGCCGGAAATAATTCGGTTGCGATAAGGAAAATTCTCCGGTATCGGCGGTGTCTCGAGCGGAAACTGCGATACAACTGCGCCGCCCGTTTCTAAAATTTGCTCGACAAGTTTTTTGTTTTCCCTCGGATAAATTTGTCCGATTCCGGTTCCCAAAACGGCGATTGTTCTGCCTTTGCCTTCAATTGCGCCGCGATGTGCTGCCGTGTCAATGCCGCGCGCCAGTCCCGAAACGATGCATATTCCGCGAGCTGCCAAATCACGCGATAACATTTGCGAAGCATTTTCGCCGTAAGTCGAGCATCGCCGCGAGCCGACGACCGCAATGCACGGCGCTTCGAAACACGCTTGCCACGCGCCTTTGACATATAAAGTTATCGGCGGGTCTGAAATTTCGCGCAGTAAATACGGATAACTTCCGTCGTCGAGAATCAAAACGTCGCCACCCAAATTTCTAACCGTTTCCAATTCTTTTTCGGCTTTGTCGTGAAACTCGTACTTTAAAATACTCTCGATGCTTTCGGCACGCAGCCGCAAAGATTCGAGTTCGCCGCGCGTTGCGTGAAAAACATTTTCTGCCGAGCCGAAGCGTTCGAGCAGTTTCGTCGCCGCGCGTGGTCCGATTTGCGGTGTCATATTTAAAGAAATCCATTCTTTCATACATTACGAATTTGGCGGAGGCGTGTGGGAATCGAACCCACCCAAGATTGCTCTCACAATCTCGCAGACGGTTTTGAAGACCGCGCCGTTCACCAGAACAGATTCGCCTCCGAAAAAAATGTATAACGTAAACTGAAAATTTATCGTGAATTAACTTAAGCGTTTGAGTGAAAAACTGTCAAGGTTTCGGCGGGAAGTTTCTCGAAAACGTTTGCTTTTCAGCGCTGCTTGACCGCTAAAAACAGCCGTGATATTCTTATCTCTTTTGATACACAGGCGTTTTTGCGCCGCAATTTACAAGCAATTTCACAGGGAATTTTTTACCAGAGAAAGTATGTTTTTTCTAGCCTTTGCCGACGTACAGCTTGTGCCGGATGGCACAATCTTTATTCATATTGCGTTGATTCTGCTGATGATTTGGCTCCTCAACCGCACATTTTTCCGCCCGATTAACCGTGTCATCGCTTCGCGCGAGAAAAACAAAGGCGGGCGTTTTACGGAAGCCGAAGATATTTTGCGTGAAGTTGAAGGAAAAAACGCGAGTTATAAAACGTCGATACTCGAAGCGCGTTCGCAAAGTTACGAGCTGATTGAAAAGGAAAGAACCGAAGCATTGGCAAGACGGCAAACAGAAATCGGAGTGATCAAATCAGAAACCGAGCAAACAGTTGCCAGAGAAAAGGAAGAATTGGGCAGACAGACGGCGGAAGCAAAAGAGGCAATTGCCCGCGAAGCCGAACAAATGGCGGAGCGAATCAGTTCAAATATTTTGGGAAGCAGGGCATAGGAGATAGGTTTTAGGGATTAGGGATACGATTTTCTTGTTCCCTAATTTCTAACACCAAACACCTAATACCTGACACCTATCTTTATGTTAGCTTTTTTATACAGTTTTATTTTAATGTTTGCCGAAGAAGGCGGCGCGGCGCATGCAGCGGAAGGTGGATTTCTCGCGTGGTGGCACAAAAACGGCGAGCCGATTCTTAATTATCCGGGATTTGAAGCGTGGAAATTTTTCAACCTCGCAATTTTCACTGCTTTGCTGGTTTATCTTTTGAAAAAACCTCTGACCGAGGCTTTTAAGGCGAAACGCGAAACGATTCGCGCCGAGCTGGTTCGCGCCGAAGAAGAAAAACAAGCAGCGCTCGCACAACTAACCGCAACCGAAGCAAAAATTGCACAACTTGCCGCGCACACGGCGGACATTCGTCAAAAAGCGGAAAACGAAGCCGCCGACGAAAAAGTGCGGATTGCCGAGCAGACCGAGTTTGAAATAAAAAAAATGCGCGAACAGGCGAACAGTGAAATCGAGCGCACGTCGAAACAATCGCATCTGCAACTGCGCCGCTTTTCCGCCGAAGAAAGCATTCGTCTGGCGGAAGAAAAAATAAGAAGAGAAATCAATCCCGAACGAGACGCGCAGCTTGTACGTGCAAATATTGAATCAATCGGAGGTATAAGCCGATGAGCGTCGAAACCGTAGCGCGTCGTTACGCGACTGCGCTGGCTGATGTCGTAACGAAAAACGGCGACACTGGCGGCATACAAGCTGAACTAAAAGAGTGGGAAACGATGATGCTTTCAAGCACGGATTTGCTTGAAGTTTTTAATAATCCTTCGATTCATCAGGAAAATAAAGAAAAGGTTTTGGGAAATTTAATCGAGCGCGCCAAACCTTCGAAAACGACTGCCAATTTTTTGCGCGTGCTGGTCAGAAACGGGCGTTTGACAGACATCGGCGAAATAAATCAAAAGTTTGCGAGCGTATTGGAAGAGCGAAGCGGCGGTGTTTCGGCGCAGATTACGTCCGCGCGTCCGCTCTCGGAATCGCAAAAAATCGAAATCCAAACAAACCTGGAAAAAATGACGGGCAAACGAATCACCCCGATTTTTGCGACCGACGAGACGATTATCGGCGGCGTCGTAACCCGAATTGGTTCAACCGTCTATGACGGCTCGGTCAAAACGCAGTTGGAAGAACTTAAACAACAAATGATTGGAAACTGAGACAAATGATTCAAGGGTTGCGAACCGTTATTTATCAAGTTGACGATTTACAGAGGGCAAAAGATTGGTATTCGTCGGTTCTCGGTTTTACGCCTTATTTCGACAAGCCTTTTTATGTCGGTTTCAATGTCGGCGGTTTTGAATTAGGGCTTGACCCGAACGGCGACAATATCATCAAAGGTAATAACGCAATCGCATATTGGGGCGTGAGCGACATTCGAGCCGCATCCCGAAAATTGCAGGAACTCGGCGCGGGAACGATTGCCGAATCAACAAATGTCGGCGAAGGAATCTTTGTGGCGCAATTTAAAGACCCGTTCGGTAATGTGTTCGGTATTATTGAAAATCCGCATTTTAAGATTGAAGAATAGTTTTATAATTAATTAAAAGATTATGGAAAGTATAAAAGCAAACGAAATAAACGAAATTATCCGGCAGCAGATTGAAAATTTCGATACGAATATGACCGTCTCCGAAGTCGGGACGGTTATCAAAGTCGGCGACGGCATTGCTGAAATTCACGGACTCGAAAAAGTTATGGCGGGCGAGCTAATCGAATTTCCGCACGGCGTTCGAGGGTTAGCGCTTAATCTCGAAGAAGATAAAGTCGGCGCGGTGCTGTTCGGCGATTTCCAAAAAATCAAAGAAGGCGACGAAGTAAAACGCACCGGACGTATTATGTCCGTGCCGGTCGGCGACGCAATGATTGGTCGTGTCGTTGATGCTTTGGGAAATCCGATTGACGGCAAAGGCGAAATTTTGACCAGCGAATATAATGCGATTGAGCGCATCGCGCCCGGAATTATTGACCGCCAGCCGGTAAAAGAGCCGCTTCAAACCGGCTTAAAGGCGATTGACGCGATGGTGCCGATTGGACGCGGACAGCGCGAACTGATTATCGGCGACCGTCAGACGGGCAAAACCGCCGTCGCCATCGACGCGATTATCAACCAAAAAGGCAAAGACGTTATCTGTGTTTATGTCGCCATCGGGCAAAAGGCTTCGACCGTTGCGCAGGTTGTCAAACGACTCGAAGATTCCGGCGCGATGGATTATACGGTCGTCGTTTCCGCGTCGGCATCGGACCCGGCGGCGATGCAATACTTAGCGCCCTACACTGGCGTTTCCATCGGCGAATACTTCCGCGACAGCGGTCGCCACGCGCTGACGGTTTATGATGATTTGTCAAAACAGGCGGCGGCGTATCGTGAAATTTCTTTGCTTCTTCGTCGTCCGCCGGGACGCGAAGCATATCCGGGCGATGTTTTTTATCTTCACTCGCGCTTGCTTGAACGCGCCGCAAAACTGTCGGACGCGCGCGGCGGCGGCAGTTTAACTTCTCTGCCGATTATCGAAACGCAGGCGGGCGATATTTCCGCATACATTCCGACCAACGTGATTTCGATTACCGACGGGCAAATCTTTTTGGAATCAGACCTTTTCAACTCGGGCGTGCGTCCGGCAATCAACGTCGGAAACTCTGTTTCGCGCGTTGGCGGTTCGGCACAAATCAAAGCAATGAAACAGGTTGCCGGAACTTTGCGAATTGATTTGGCGCAGTTCCGCGAACTCGCAGCGTTTGCCCAATTCGGTTCTGACCTGGACAAATCGACGCAATCACAGCTTGAACGCGGACGGCGCTTGACCGAAATTTTGAAACAAGGTCAGTATCAACCGATGGAGGTCGAAAGACAGATTTTTATTATCTGGACGGTTTCCAACGGTTTGGCGGACGATATTGAAGTTGCGGATTTGAAGCGTTTTGAAGACGAACTTTTCGGGTTTGCCGAAAGCTCGCACCCGGCAGTTTTAAATACGATACGCGAGAAAAAAACAATCGACGACGATTTGAAAGCGTCTCTGAGGGAAGCGGTCGAAGATTTCAAACAAACACGCTGGAGCGCAGACAAATCGGCGGCAGTTGCAGCGGTTTAATTCAAATTCGAATTTGATTTCTGTGAAAAGTTTATGGGGTACGTGCAGGCTGAAATTCAATTAGCGAATCCAAAGCAATCAAATTTGGAGAGCCTTACCGTAAACGCTTTGGTTGATACAGATTCTCTGATGCTCTGTGTTCCGGAACACGTAAAAATTCAGCTTGCTCTTGAGGAAGCTGATAAACGGGAAGTAACAACGGCGGACGGAAAAAAGCACCTTGTGTCTTACGTTGGTCCGGTGCAGGTTAAATTTCAAAATCGCTCGTGTTATGTCGGAGCTTTGGTTTTGGGAGACCAGGTGCTGTTGGGCGCGGTTCCGCTCGAGGATATGGATTTGGTCGTCAGTGCGGCAAATCGCACGCTGACTGTAAATCCGGATAGTCCAAATTATCCGCACGCGCTTGTGAAATAAGATTTTGCGGCGCGATAAGTAAAATAAGAGCGTTAATTTTTGAGGCGGAAGCAGTATGCCGGAAAACAAACTATCCGAAGAAATCGCTTCGTTTGAGGGTTTATGGGAAGGCGGTTATTACGAAGGCGACCCGCTAACTCCTCTGGGCAAATCGACTTACGGCGGCTTCGGATACATTTCGATTTTGCACGCGACTTATTTGAGATGTATAAAGCCGTATATCAATCCGCAAACCGTCGCTTTGGAAATCGGAGCCGGACGAGGCGCCTGGACAAAAGCGCTGCTTCCGTCAAAGGAAGTCTGGGTTTTGGACGCGCTGCCAGCGGAATACAATCGGTTTTTTGAGTATTTAAATCATCCGAAAAATGTCAAATATTTTCAGGTAAAAGATTTTGAATGCACGGATTTGCCGGAAAATTATTTTAACTATATGTTTTCCTTCGGCTGTCTGTGTCATGTCTCTTTTGAAGGAATGACCGAATATGCAACAAACATATTCGAAAAAATGCAGTCGGGCGCAAACTGCTTTTGGATGTTTGCCGACAAGAAAAAATATAACGATTTTGTCGAAAATGTAGAACGGTTCAACATCTGGGACGGTTTATCGCCGAAGAGAAAAAATCTGGCGCCTTTCAAATTTGTTTTCAAAAAATTTTCAAAAATGTTGCAGCCGTCTTTTATGAAAACGGACGATTTTGGCGATAATCAGGGGCATTGGTATGACGCCGGAACGGAAAGAACGTGCGAGATGCTTGAGAAAATCGGTTATAAAATTATCGACCCGGATGTCGGAACAATTCCGCGTGACCCGATTATTCATTTTGTAAAGCCTTGATCGAAATAACAGAAAATTTTCGATTGAAAGCGGTTAAAAAATTATGGCAAGTCTTTTGGATATGAGAAGGCGGATTAAGTCCGTCAAAAACACGCAGCAGATAACTAAAGCAATGAAAATGGTTGCGGCGGCGAAACTCAAACGCGCTACCGACCGTGTTACGGCAGCGCGTCCGTTTGCGACAAAAATGTCGGAAGTTCTCGGCGGTTTGAGCGCGCGTATCGGCGACGATCTTTCGCATCCGCTATTGAATGAGCGCGGCGACGAAAAATATTTAATCGTTTTGGTTACGGCGGATAAAGGTCTGGCGGGCGCGTTTAACGCAAATATTATCAAAGCGGCTCAAGCCTTTGTCAACGAAAGCGGCGCGGGCAAACAGACGCAGATGATTGCCGTCGGACGAAAAGGGCGCGATTTTTTCAAACGACGCGAAATGAGTTTTACGGAAGAATACGTCGGCTTGACCGGAACCGGCAACGTCAATCACGACGACGCGATGGAAATTGCGCAAAGGCTCATCAAAACTTTTACGGAAGATGAAACGATTGATAAAGTTTTTCTCATCTTTACTGAATTCAAAACCGTTCTGTCGCAAAAGTCTGTCGTCGAACAGCTTTTACCGATTCCGCGCATTGCTGACGGTGACGAAATGCAAACGATCGCTGCCCAAGCCGAATATATTTACGAACAGCCGGCGAGCGAAATTTTCGGGCGCCTGCTTCCGAAACAAGTCGAAACACAAATCTACCGCGCGATGCTCGAATCGGTCGCCTCCGAACAAGGCGCGCGTATGACGGCGATGGACAGCGCGTCGAAAAACGCGGGCGAATTAATTGATACGTTGACGCTGAATATGAACCGCATTCGCCAGGCGGCAATTACGAAAGAAATCATCGAAGTCGTATCGGGCGCGGCAGCAGCTTCGTAACCAATTACGAATTGGACGGCGAGTTTTCCTGAATTCGTAATCGGTTAAAGATGTATGATAGAAATCAAAACATATGGCGCGGACGATTTTTTCGTTACGCGCCTTTAATTGTTTGGATTGGGGTTGTACTGTTAGCTTCGACAATGCTGGGCGCAATGTCGAACACTTCACGTTTTATTCGTCCGCTTCTCGTTTTTCTATTTCCGAACGCGCCGGAAGAAACTCTGCAAATCTACCACGTCTACATCCGCAAATTCGCGCATTTTGCCGAATACGGAATTTTGGCTTTTTGGGCTTCGCGCGCGTTTTCTATTTCATCCGTCAAAATTTTACGAAAATGCTGGTTCATTTTTGCATTTCTGATAGTTCTATTCATTGCTTTGATTGACGAATTTAACCAAAGTTTTAATTCTCTACGAACCGGCTCCGGTTACGATGTTTTGCTAGACTGTGCAGGCGGTTTGACTATTACTTTTGTCTTTGCAATTTGGAAAATAGGAGCGAACAGAAGGTAAAACGTAGTAAGTTTTAGGTGAAAGGTTTTAGGTTTCGGAAAAATTCCAAAATTAACATCTAACACCTAAAATCTTTCTCCTTTTCTTTGCAATATCGAAACTTTGTGAGATATTTTATCGTTAAGAACAGCACAAGGAGAAACAGATAAATGAGCATTTTTGATAAAGTTAAAGAAGCGGCATTCGACCAGTTTATCGAAGTTATCGAGTGGCTTGACGATTCGCAGGACACGATACTTTACCGTTTTCCGGTTGGCGGACAGGAAATCAAAAACGGCGCGCAGCTTATTGTCAGGGAATCGCAGGTTGCAGTTTTCGTTTTTGAAGGACAAGTCGCAGACGTTTTCGCGCCTGGACGCTATACGATTGACGGCGGTAATACGCCGATTTTGTCAAAGCTCGGAGCGTGGAAATTCGGTTTTAACTCGCCTTTTAAATCGGAAGTTTATTTCGTCAACACAAAACAATTTACGGATATGAAGTGGGGAACGGCAAACCCGATTATGCTGCGCGATAACGATTTCGGTGTTGTTCGCCTGCGCGCTTTTGGCGCGTACTCAATGCGCGTCGCCGACCCGCGCGAGTTTATCAAGGAAGTCGCCGGAACAAACGCGCATTTTCAAACAGAAGACATTGACGCGCAACTCAAGCGTGCCATTGTTTCCGAATTTTCCGACGCTATCGGTGAGATGAAAATTCCCGCGCTCGATTTAGCGGCGCAATATAAAGAACTCGGCGAAGCTATCAGGGCGAAAATCAACGAAGATTTCAGGACTTATGGCTTAGAGGTTACAAAATTTTACGTTGAAAACATCAGTCTGCCGGAAGAAGTGGAAAAAGCGCTGGATAAACGCTCGTCAATGGGCGCGCTCGGCAACACTGACCAATATATGAAGTTTCAAGCGGCAGACGCTTTACGCGACGCGGCGCAAAACGAAGGCGGCGGCGCAGGTTTAGGCGCAGGTTTAGGCGCAGGCTTTGCCGTCGGCAATCAAATGGCAAACGCTTTCGGCGGCGCAAATCAAGGACAAACCGGCGGCGCACAATCGGTGCAAAATGTTCCGTGTCCAAACTGCGGCAAACCGAATCCGAGCGGCATAAAATTCTGCGGCGATTGCGGTGCAGCAATGGAAACTGCAAAGGTCGCGTGCGTCAAATGCGGCGCGGAATTGCGCGAAGGTGCGAAGTTTTGCTCTGAATGTGGCGCAAGTCAGGAAAAGGCGAAATGCTCAAACTGCCAAGCCGAACTCGAGCCGGGCGCAAAATTCTGTCCCGAATGCGGCACGAAAACAGAGTAAATTTTATTACGAAAGACAAATTACGAATTATGCGATTGATTATTGCTTCAATTGGTAATTCGTAATTTTTAATTTGTAATTTTTCGGCTTAATTTAATAATACGAGAGAAAATTATGGCAATCAGCCCTGAACTTCTTAAAATTCTGCGCTGCCCGAAATGTAAATCAAAGGTTCAAATCAAAGCCGACCAAAGCAGTTTGAAATGCGTCAATCCTGAATGTGCTTTGGTTTATCCGATACGCGATGAAATTCCCGTAATGCTCGTCGATGAAGCGAAGTCGGAAAAATAGTAGTTAACCGCAGATAAATGCAGATGAACACAGATAGTTTGTTAGGCATCTCGTTTATCTGCGTGCATCTGCGGTTAAGTTTTTGAAAAACAATCAAAAGATAAACTGGCAAAACGTTCGGCGAGTGCTTGTCGTGCGCCTGCGTTCAATCGGCGATACGGTTCTCGCAACGCCTTCGCTGCTTGCCTTAAGAAGATTTTTGCCTGAAGCGCAAATAGATATTCTGCTCGAAGATTGGGTCGCCCCGCTTTTGGGAGGTTTCGACGCAATTGATAACATCATATCTGTTCCAACAAAAAACTTACCTTCCGTTAATAAAGATAAACATTCATCTAAAGATTTACTGCACTATCGTTTGATTGTTGCCGGCTCGCTTCGAAAAACAAAATATGACGTTGCTTTCAACCTTCACGGCGGCACGACAGCGACGTTTTTCGTGCGCGCGAGCGGCGCACGGCATCGCGTCGGTTATAAAAATTACCAGTACAATTTTCTTTACAATCATCTGCTTTCTTCCGCGTCCAATTTTTGGCGGCAAAAACATACGCATTCTGCCGAACAGCAGCTTGCACTTCTAGGTTTTGTCGGTGTTCCGGTTGCAGACAAACCGAAAAGCCGTTTGGCTGCAGTCGAAGCGGCGCAAAACTCGATTGAAGACAAACTTACAAAATCCGAAATTGCGTTGCTTCATCCGGCAGCGGCATTTGAATCGAAACAATGGGCAACCGAAAATTTTGCGCGCATCGCCGAATTTTTATATGAAAAAGGCTTGCAGACGGTTGCGGTTTCCTCACCGAAAGAAAGCGTTGTTTTAGAAAATCTCAAACAAAATTCCGGCGCTCCCGTTCTAACTTTCGACGATTTAACTTTGCCGGAAATAACGGCATTGGCTTCACGAGCAAAAATCTTCGTCGGTAACGACAGCGGAATCGCACATATCGCAGCGGCTGTCGAAACGCCGACCGTTGTGATTTTCGGCTCGTCAAACGTCAATCACTGGCGACCCTGGACAAACGCGCCGAACGAGATCGTTTATGAAAATGTGGAATGTATAGGAAAAATTACGGTTGAAAAAGTAATTTCGTCGATTGAGAAAGTCTTACCGGGAAAGTTACCTTACCCAAATTAAATCAACGACACTGAAACAAACTTTCATTTCTTGACACTTTTCTATTCAACCATTAGTATTTATAGTTTCGGCTCTACTGCCAGAAGTGTATCTATATGTTCGAGTCTTTATCCGACAAGTTAAAGAAATCGCTGAAGAATCTGCGTGGCGAAGGCAAGTTGACGCCTGAACACGTTGATGTGGCTTTGCGCGAGATTCGGATGGCGCTGCTCGAAGCCGATGTCAATTACAAAGTTGCGAAGGATTTTGTTGACGCGGTTCGCGCAAAGGCGGAAGGTCAGGCAGTTTGGCAGGATTTGAAGCCGCACGAGCAGGTTGTCAAAATCGTTTATGACGAGTTGGTTGAATTGTTTGGCGGAACGAGTTCGCGGCTGGTTTTTACAAAGCAAATTCCTAATGTCGTGATGGTTGTCGGTTTGCAAGGTTCGGGTAAGACAACTTCGACGGGAAAAATTTCGAGTTGGCTGGCGAAAAATCAAGAAAGAAAACCGCTTCTCGTTTCGGTTGACGTTTATCGTCCGGCGGCGCGCGAGCAATTAAGAGTTGTCGGCGGCGCGGTCGGGCAGGCGGTTTATCAGGACAAAGAAACGAACGACCCGATGACGCTTGTGCGCGGCGCGATGCGTTATGCGCAGGAAATGGGCTTTGACACTTTGATGATTGACACCGCCGGTCGTCTGCACATTGATGACGACTTGATGGTCGAACTCGAACAAATCAAAGCCGAAACAAAACCGGTCGAAGTTCTTTTCGTCGCCGACGCGATGACCGGACAAGACGCGGTTCGTTCGGCGGAAGAGTTTCACAAACGAGTCGGAATCACGGGCGTGATTTTGACAAAAATGGATGGCGACGCGCGCGGCGGCGCTGCTTTGTCCATCAAACAAGTTATTGGTCAGCCGGTAAAATTCGTCGGCGTCGGCGAAAAATACGACGCGATTGAGCCGTTTTACCCGGACAGAATCGCGCAGAGAATTTTGGGAATGGGCGATGTTCTGTCGCTTATCGAAGAAGTTCAGGGCAAGATTGACGAAGACGAAGCGGCAAAACAGTTGGAGAAAATGACGAGCAATCAGTTTACGCTCGAAGATTTTCGCAACCAGCTCGGACAATTTAAAAAACTCGGCTCGATGTCGAAATTGATGAAAATGCTGCCCGAACAAATGATGGGCGGAATGCAATTGTCAGATGAGCAATCCGAAGAAGTCGAAGCGCAAATGAAACGCACCGAAGCAATTATTGATTCGATGACCAAACAAGAGCGCAAAGAATATAAAATAATTGACGCAAGCAGAAAAACGCGTATTGCAAAAGGGTCGGGTTCGACTATTTCCGAGGTCAATGGTTTGATTCGCCAATACGAGCAAATGCGGAAAATGATGCAGCAGATGAATCGCGGCGGGCTTTTAGGCAAACTCGCGGGCAAAGCGATGGGCGGCTTGGGTGGCGGTTTAGGCGGACTTCTGGGCGGCGGAATGCCGAGCGGTTTAGGTGGAATGTTCGGCGGCAACGGCGGCGGAGCGGAAGATTTTGACAATAATTATGACGAAACGAAAGAATCGTTATCGAAAAGATTGAAGAAGAAAAAGAGACACAAAAAGAAAAGATAGTGGTGAATGGTGAATAGTGAATGGTGAATGTAAAAATTCAAACCATTTACCATTCACCACTCACCATTCACCATTAAAAATATGTTAGGAATCAGTTTAATGAGAATCGGTGCGAAGAAAAAACCTTTCTATCGCTTGGTTGTAAAAGAAAAACGCTCGAAGCGCGACGGGAAATACTTGGAAAATGTCGGCACATACAATCCGATGATGAACCCGGCGGAAGTGAACTTAAATCACGAGCGAATCAACTATTGGATTTCAGTCGGCGCGCAGCCGACCGAAACCGTTGCGAGCTTGATAAAGCATAATCCGGTACAAACGGAAGAAGAAAAAGCCGCGGCGGTTCAGACAAGAGCAGAAAAGGCGGAAGCGGAGAGAACAGCAAAAGCCGAAGCAAAAAAAGCAATAGCTGAAGCCAAAGCAGCCGAAACTGCGAAAATCGAAGCTGGAAAAGTAGAGGAAGCAAGGGCGGAGCAGGCAAAGGCTGACGCTGAAAGAGCCGAGACTGAAAACGCTAAAACTGAAAATGCTGAATCTGAAAGCGTTGAAGCGCCTGAAGCTATCGAATCTGAGGAATCGCCAGCCGAAGAAAACAAATCGGAAGCAAGCGAGTAAAATCGGCTTTTAAATCTGGAAATCCCAGATAATCAAATTCTTTCCGGCTTTTCTACATTTATGAAAGAAGCTGTCGAAAAACTCGTCAAGAAACTCGTCGGCGAACCTGACGCGGTTGAAGTTTCGGAAGAGGCGACCGACCGTGCGGTTGTCATAAAAGTGCGCGTCGGCGAAGGCGATATGGGCAGAATCATCGGGCGCGAAGGTCGCACGATAAAAGCTATTCGCAGCCTGCTTTTCTACGCCGGACAAAAACAAGGCAAGCGTTTTGTTTTAGACGTAATTGAATAATCCAGACTAATGGAAGATTTTGTTGCAATTGCCCGACTTATCAAAGCGCGCGGCTTGCGCGGCGAAATCGTCGCCGATGTTTTGACCGATTTTTCTGAACGCTTTGATGATTTAGAAAAAGTTTTTGCTGTTTGCGATGGCAAGCTTTCGGAACTCGAAATCGAAAAGTTCTGGTTTCAGAAAGACAGAATAATTCTGAAATTCAAAGGCTTTGACACAATCGAAGCGGCGGAAACTTTGCGAAACTGCGAGATTTGCGTTCCTGAAACCGAAGCAGTTGAACTCGAAGAAGATGAATTTTTTGATTGGGAACTCGAAGGCTGCACGGTTGAAACTCTCGCGGGCGACGCGCTCGGCACGGTTCAGAAGTTGATGCGAACGGGCGCGACGGAAATCCTCGTCGTCAAAGGCGCGGAGAAAGAGTATTTAATACCGTTTGCCGAAAAGATTTGCACGGAAGTTGATGTTGAAAACAAACTGATAAAAGTTGACGCGCCCGAAGGACTTCTTGAATTTTAGATTTTGGATTGAAAGCGAAATCTAAAATCTAAAATGAAAATTGACGTTTTAACAATTTTCCCCGAATTTTTCCGCGAAGTTTTTAATTTTGGAATCGTTCGACGCGCTCGCTCTGCAAATATTGTCGAAATAACCGTTTACGACATTCGTTCTTTTACAACCGACAAACATCGAATGACCGACGACAGACCGTTCGGCGGCGGCGACGGAATGGTGATGAAATGCGAGCCGATTTTTAATGCGGTTGAAAAAATTGTCGGAACAACAGAGCGCGAAAATTATCCGCAGGGAACGCGCGTCGTTTTGCTTTCACCGCAAGGCAGAGTTTTCAAACAAGTTGTCGCTCGCAAGTTTGCCGAAGACGCAAAACACATCGTTTTGATTTGCGGGCGTTACGAAGGCGTTGACGAGCGCGTCAATGAAGTGCTGGTAACGGATGAAATATCAATCGGCGATTACGTTTTATCGGGCGGCGAGGCAGCGGCAATTGTTTTGACGGACGCGATTACGCGGCTTTTGCCGAACGCTCTGGGAAGCGAAACATCGGCGGAAAACGATTCTTTTACAAACAATTTGCTTGATTGCCCGCACTACACGCGCCCGCCGGAGTTTCGCGGAATGCGTGTGCCGGAAATTTTATTAAACGGCAATCACGCCGAAATCGAACGATGGCGCGCCGAAAAGGCTTTAGAAAAGACTAAAAAGGTTAGAAAAGATTTATTAGAAGGAGTTGAAAAGTGAAAAGTGAAAAGTGAAAAATCACTGACCACTGACCACTGACCACCGATTATGAACCGACTAGATTCAATAGAACAATTACAAATAAAAGATACCATTCCGAATTTTCAATCCGGCGACAGCGTTCGCGTCCACGTTCGCATTCAGGAAGGCAACAAAGAACGTCTTCAGATTTTTGAGGGCATCGTCATTGCACGCAAACACGGCGGCATACGCGAAACCGTAACGGTAAGAAAGATAAGTTTCGGTGTCGGCGTCGAGCGCATTTTCCCGCTAAACGCAACTATCGTTGACCATATTGACGTTATCCGTCGCGGTAAAGTTCGTCGCGCAAAACTCTACTATTTACGCAACCTGCGCGGTAAAGCGGCTCGCATCACCGAGCGCGACACACGCAACAAAGACGCGGCAAAATTGGCGAAAAAGAAATAAAGCAGATAGAACACGGATAATAAACGCGAAGGATAACGGATTGGCACGGATTTATTTTTAGATTTATCTGCGCCAATCCGCTCTTTTTCCGTAAAAATCCGCGTTCTATTGTTTTTTATGCAAATCGGTACTGAATTTGAAAATCAAGCCCTCGCCGACGGTTATAAATTTATCGCCGGCGTTGATGAAGTCGGGCGCGGTTGTCTTGCGGGCGCGGTCGTTGCGGCGGCGGTCGTTTTGGATTTATCCGAGCCGCTGCCCGAAGGTTTGAATGATTCAAAAAAACTGACGGTGAAAAATCGTGAAAGGATAGACGAAGAAATTCGCCAAACGGCAGTTTGTTTCGCCATCGCACAAATCGAAGCCGAAGAGATTGACCGCATAAACATTCTGCAGGCAACAAAGAAAGCAATGGTTACAGCCGTCAGGAAATTAATTCCGGCGGCTGATTTCCTGCTTGTCGACGCCGTTCAACTTAAACAAATAAATCTACCGCAAAAAGCCATCATCCACGGTGATGCAATTTCCGCCTCGATAGCCGCAGCTTCTATTATCGCCAAAGTTTATCGAGACAATTTGATGCGCGAACTCGATAAAATCTATCCCGCTTACGGTTTTTCAAAGCACGCCGGTTACGGCACAAAAGCACATTTTGAAGCATTGCGAACATACGGCGCGTGTCCGCTCCACCGCAAAACCTTTCGCGGCGTTTTGCAAACAAGTAATTAAGTGTAAATTTTTACGCCGACTGGCGTTTTACCGACAAAATAAAACAAAAATCCAAATTTGTTGACTTTAACTATTTAAGTGAAGTATAAAAGATTCGGTATAACACAAATTTAATTCGGTATAATACAAAATTCGGCTTTTTCGACAACTTAAATTTGGAGGTTGAAGAGTATGAAATTCAAACTACTTTCGATTATGTTACTTGCATTGATATTTACGATAAGCACAAGTTTTCAAATTTATGCACAACAAACTGAAAAACCAAACAAAATTGAGTTTCCGCTGGGCAAATGGTCATTTTCCTATCCGCCTATTTCACGTCTCGGACTTGCTGATGCTCCCGCTCAAATTGTCAGCACAACCGGCGACGTGAAAGACGGTGGCACGATTACCAAAGTTGGCTTAGAAAATTTATCTTCTAAAACAATCGCGGCAATCAAGTTCCAATGGTATTTGTTTCGAGAAGAATCGCCGCAGAAAATTGCGGCGCAAGGAGAAACTCCAGTTGTCGGCGTGGGCAGATTTCAACCGAAAGAAACGCGCGAAGTCGAGTATCCAATTGTTTCATTCGGGAAGATTTACAAACCATTAGTGAAAAACGGCAAATTGGAAGGAGAATTTGTGATTGAGGTTGCGGTAAGCGAGATTTTGTATGACGACGGCTCGAAGTGGAAGCGGTAGTAGTTACTAAAGTCGTGTGGCAAACACAAAAGCCGAACAAGTCATTGGACACGAGGCAAAAACAGCGACTTTCATAAGAACGTCGCTCGTTAAACTTAAAGTTGCGTGAATTCGGTTTCGCCCGCGTCAACTCGGTCGTTAGACTTATTCAATCCACTCCCCGCAAAAAGCTAAATCCGCGCGACCTGTAATCAGCATTTCATCGTCTTCTTCACGCCAGACTGCTTCGGTTGTACCGCCTTGCGCGTGAACGGAGACTTTTCGATTCGTTTTTCCGGCAGAAGCCGAAGCTACAGCAGCCGCAATCGAGCAAGTTCCCGACGACGATGTTTCGCCTGCGCCGCGTTCCCAGATACGGATTTCGATATTTTCTGTGTCTAAAACTTTTACGAAAACGACATTCGTTCTTTCGGGAAATATCTCGGTAAGATTTTCAATTTTACTTCCGAATTGTCGCCAATTAATTTGATCAAAATCTTCTAAAAAAATAACCGCGACAGGATTTCCGATATCAACAAAAGTGCAATTGATAATGGTTGCTTCGTCCGGCATCATCAACGCAAATCCTTCAGCATTTTGCGACTTGCCTACTTCTTCTAAAAAGAATTTTGACAGCTCAGTTTCGGGCAAATCAAACTTTGGTTTACCAACTTCGGCGCGAAACCAAAATGTCTTTTCGTTTCGCTCTAAAAGTTCGTAAGTCTTTGTGCCGCTTTTTGTTTCGAGCTTGAGCGATTTTTCGCGCCAAAGATTTTTGTGGAAAAGGTAAGCGACTGCGCAGCGCGTTCCGTTGCCGGAAAATCCGGCTTCGCTGCTGTCCGGATTTATTATCCGGCATGAGTACTCGGCGGAATTTCCGTCGAGTTTTTCCAAAACGACGATACCGTCGCCGCCAATACCCGTATTTCGATGGCAAACTTGTTTTGAAAACTCGCCCAACGAAGAAAGGTTTTTTAATTGGTCTGCTTCAAAAACAATATAATCGTTGCCGAAACCGTGAAATTTGCAAAAGAAAATCATAAGTGATTTAAAAACTTTAATGCCAAACGTTTTTATCTTACACGGAAAAACTTTCAAACTTTTCGGTTATATTTTCAGGCTCGTCGAGTAAATCGCCGATTACGGCAACCGAGTTTGCGCCCGCATCCAAAACTTGTCGGAAATTCTTCGAAGTTATTCCGCCGATAGCGACGAGCGGGAAGTTTCCGATTTGCGCGCGGATTGTTTTTATCGTTTTCAATCCGACGATACCGTCTGGATTTTCCTTTGTCCGTGTCGGAAAAACCGGACCGACGGCAATGTAATTGACAGGAAATTTTACGGCTTCGATAGCTTGCGCCAAATTGTGCGTCGAGAAGCCGATTATTGCTTTCGCGCCTAAAATCTTTCGTGCTTCGGCGGGCGGCAAATCGTTTTGTCCGAGATGAACTCCCTCGGCTTTGAGCGCGAGCGCAACGTCAACACGGTCATTGATGATAATTTTCGCATCGTATTTTCGGGCAATTTCCAATGCTTCGACGGCATCTGCGAAAAAATCCCGCATTGAACTGTGTTTTTCGCGCAGTTGAATAAACCTTGCGCCGCCCGCAATAAATTTCCGAACCTGCTCGGCGTGTGAAAGCTTACTGATTCCGGTATCGGTGATTGGATAAATTTTGGGAAGAAACATCTTCTGTTAATGACAAATGGTTAATGAAAGAAAATCATTCATCATTCACCATTAACCATTCACCATTATTCAAAGTGATTTGACCATCAAAAAACCGTTTTCGCTGTTGTTATAATAATTTTCCAGTTTTTGAACCGTGCTGTAACCGCGCTGTCGGTAAAGATTTTGGGCGGCGGTGTTGCTAGCTCTAACTTCAAGTCTGACAGTATTTATGCCGCGTTTTTTCAAAGCGTTTTCGGCGTGATTTAATAATTTATTTGCCAGACCGCGATGCCTGTGTTCGGGCGCGACGCCGATGGTCGTAATGTGTCCTGTTCCGTCGTCGTTCGTCATTATAAAGATAAAACCGACGATTGCCTCCTGCAGCGTAACGACGCGGTAACTGAGACAATTGGGTTCATCGAGCAAATAAGTAAATGTGTGTTTTGTATAATGCTCGCCTTCGACAAAGCATCGCAAATTGAGCCTTAAAACTTCTTGCAGGTATTTCTCAGTAAGCGGTCGAATTTCATAAACAGTCGTCAGTGCCGGTGCTGGATGTAGAATCGCCTCAGGCTCAAATGATTCTTGAGAAACAAAAAATTCACGGATTTTTTGCAAAACTGCCATAATAACTCTGGAGAGTCCAGAAAGTTTGAAGAGTGAAAAATCCGTCTCACGGCACTCTCTGGACTAAAAAACGAACATACAATCGCCGTAGCTGTAAAATCGATAACGCGAGCTAACCGCGTGTCGGTATGAATCCATTATAAGTTCGTAGCCGCCAAAGGTCGAAACCAAAACGAGCAGAGAAGATTGCGGTAAGTGGAAATTTGTTAAAAGCGCGCCCACCGTTTTGAATTTATAATCGGGCGTTATCGTCAAATCTGCCGGTTTCTCGACTGCCGAAATTTTTCCGTCATCATTGGTAAAAGATTCCAAAGCGCGGGTTGTGGTCGTGCCGACGGCGACGATTCGTCTGCTTTTATCTTTCGCTTTGTTTAAAACTTCAGCCGTTTCCCGGCTGATTTCGCATCTTTCCGACATAACTTTGTGCTCAGACAAATTCGAAACCCGCACCGGTTCAAAAGTTCCGTAACCGACGTGCAGAGTAATTTCCGCAATTTCCGCTCCGAGATTTTTGATTTCGTCTAAAATCTGCGGCGTAAAATGCAGACCGGCGGTCGGGGCGGCGATTGCTCCGCGCGTTTTTGCGAAAACGGTTTGATAACGCTCGCGGTCTTTGTCAATGTCGCTGCCCGCTGCGCGTTTGATATACGGCGGCAGGGGCGTTTGCCCGATTTTGTCTAAAATTTTATTGAAATCTTTGACCGTTTCAAATCTTACAATAACGCGACCTTCGACAGTCTTTTCCAAAACTTCCGCCGAAAGATTTTTACCGAAACTGATTTTCTTACCTGCTTTTAATCTGCGTGCGGGTTTTGCAAGAGTTTCCCAGATTTGGTTTTCCAGATTCCGGACAAGAAAAAGCTCAATTCGCGCACCGGTTTCACTCTCTCCAAAAAGCCTTGCGGGGAAAACTTTTGTGTTGTTGAGAACGACGATATCACCTTTTTTTAGAAAATTCGGAAACTGTTGAAAATGTTTGTCTTGAAAAGTTTTTTCGCTGCGATTGACGATTAACATTCGAGAATTCTCACGTTTTTCGAGCGGTTTCTGCGCGATAAATTCTTCCGGCAAGTTAAAGTAGAAATCGGAAATCTGCATAACTGAGAATTTTTGTGGATGTAGTAAAACTGTTTTATCGCTTGTGCCAGTTTTTATTTGACTTGCAGATGCGTGCGCGCTTCCCAAAGTTCGGGAAAAAATCGTTTTGAGAGCGTCGTCCGCAAATAATTCGCGCCTTCCGAACCGCCCGTTCCGCGTTTCATTCCCATCATTCGCTCGACCATCAAAACGTGGTGATAACGCCATAGAGCAATGTTTTCGTCGTGTTCGATGAGCAAATCCTGCATAGTAAATAAGTCTTGATATTTTTCAGGATTAGTCAAAATAGTAACTGTCGATGCGATTCGTTCGTCGTTTGTTTTGACCTGGAAATCATATTTTTCGACCAATCTCCAAAAAGCGTCGGCAAGGCTCGGCGCGTTAAATCTAGCGGTCAAACGTTTCGTGGCAAATTCGTCTTCAGCAAAAGGTTTCAAAAGATTTTCGTCTTTTGCGCCCGATACGAATTCGAGTTCGCGGAACTGCATCGATTGAAAACCGCTCGCCGGATTCAGTCTGTCTCGAAACTCCAGAAAGCCGATTTGCGCCATCGATTCAAGAATATGAATCTGCGTTATCAAAACTTTTTCGATGCCGACGACAGCACGCAGCGAATGATTGGCGCGAAACGGACGATTTTTTTCGAGCCATTTAACGGTCGCGTCCAATTCGTGCAAAATCTGCTTAAACCAAAGCTCGTATGTTTGATGAATGACGATAAACAACAATTCATCGTGGCTTTTAGGGTCGGACAAAGTTTCCTGTAACCCAATCAACTCAGGAACTTTTAAGTATTTGTTGTAGGAAAGCGGAGAGCGTCTGCCATATTCACTCATCTTAAAATCTCACTCCCGCCGTCTGGTGTTGTTCAAATGCTTTGGTGTCCCGAATTTCTTTAAGTTCTCTAACGAAAAGTTCGAGTTCTTCGTCTTTCGTATAAAAATGCGGCGAGACGCGAATGCCTGCGCCGGGACGAAAATCGACGATGAATTCTCGCCTGATTAATTCTTTGGTTATCAAATCAGCGCGCTCGTGCGCGATTGTGATTGTGCCGCCTCGCTCGTGCGGATTACGCGGACTTGTAACCGTAAAGCCCTCGCTCTCCGCGAGTTTGAAAAGCATTTCAGTTTGATGTTGACTTTTCTCTCGGATTGGTTCGACGCCGATTTCACCGATGATTTTATAACCGCTCTGCGCCGAATAAAGCGCGGGAATCGATGGCGAACCATGTAAATATCTTTCAATATTGTCGGCGTATTCGATGTCGCCGCGCTCGAACGCAAACGGATGCGCGTGCGCCGCCCAGCCCGTAACTTTCGGTTTGAACCTGGTTTGCAAATCCGGTCGGACATACAAATAACCGGCGCCCGCGCCGCCGCACAGCCATTTGACCGAACCGCCGACTACAAAATCCACGTTTAAATCTTTTGCCGAAAAAGGAACTGTTCCGGCGGATTGATAAGTGTCTAAAACGACATACGCGCCGACCGAATGCGCTTTTTCAATGATGGCTTTTGCATCCTGCAAAAACGCGCTTTTGAAAACAACGTGCGACATCGGAACGAGAAGCGTCTCCTCGTCAATCGCGTCAAGCATTTTATCGAGCGGAATGGTCATTCCGTCGTCGGATTTTACGGTTTCTATTTGGAATCGTCCGTCACGCGCGTGTGCTTCATAGACATACATCACGGACGGGAAATTCAATTCTTCATAAACGATTTTATTTTTTTCGGGTGTCGGTTCAAAGCACGACAAAAGCAGCGATTGAATAACGGAGACGTTCTGGTGCATCACAACCGAGTTTTCTTCCGCGCCGATGATTTTCGCCACCATATTACCGACTGTTCCGGGCATTTCCCACCAGCCTTCTCCCCACGCGCGCACGCCGCGGGTTGCCCACATCTCGGCGTATTCCTGCATTTTGTCGTAAACGCCGCGCGGCATCGCGCCCAAACTATGCGAAACCAGATAAACGGTTTTTTCGACAATCGGAAATTCGGCTCGCCATTTTAAAAGTTCATCAGTCATCGTTTTTGCTCCGAATCGTTATAAAATCTTTGCTTTATCTTCCGTTATCAAACAATTTATGTCAATTTAATGACTTTATCTGCTGGAATTACAAAAAAGTTAAATAACATCTTGACAGAAGATACGCTTTTAGTTTAATTTTTCAACGTTCTACGAAAAACAACGCAACAAATAAATCTTCTGAAAAAATCTTGTAATTTAAGATTTTCTACTCGTTAGAAAATGAGTTTTATTGCATTTCTATCAATCCGTGTCGAAGACGAGTCAAAAGATTGGCTTGAATCGAGCGCGCGGATTTTTGTTTTTTTGCCTGTGTTTTATCGCAAAATGCTTTCGGCTCGGAACAAACTGGCATACGTTTGAAAAGACGTTTGCAAAAATTAAATTCACTGAAGTTTGTAGGAGGAATTAGAAAAATGTCAAAGACAATCGGTAAGGTCAAATGGTTTAATAACGCAAAAGGTTACGGTTTTATCGAACAACCCGGCGAACAGGATATTTTCGTGCATTACAGCGCGATTTCCGGCGACGGTTATAAAACTTTAACGCAAGGTCAGGACGTTGAGTTTGAAGTTACAAACGGACCGAAAGGTCCGCAGGCGGAAAACGTGCTGACAGTGCAATAATCCGTTACTAAATCAAGTTGACGGCTGACGGTTTTTTGAGCCGACAGCGTTTATAAATAAAAAAAGCGGCTTTTCAAAGAGTCGCTTTTTTTATTTGTACATTTTTAAGATTTAAATTTTAAATCGAGTTAAAATCTTTTTATGAAAAACCACGAAATGCAAAACGGAGAGGCAAAGTATTTACGGTTTTTGCCTTCTGTTGACGCCCTTTTGCATTCTGAAACAGCAAACAAAATTTTGTCGCGCGCGGGCGCAAAACATCTGACGGTTTTAGCGCGCACTGCGGTTGATTCGCTGCGTCGAAAAATCCAGGACGAAATCGTCCAAAATGCAATAAACGAAGACGATTTTTCGTCTGAAATTTTGCTGATGAAAGCCGAAGAAAATCTCGACAGCATTTGGCAAGCGGAGCAAAATAGCGGCGCGCAAAAGGTTATCAACGCAACGGGCGTTATTATACATACGAATTTGGGACGCGCGCCGCTTTCGGAAAACGCGAGACGAGCGATTTCTGAAGAAGCGTCCGGTTATTGTACGCTTGAATACGACGTTCAAACCGGCAAACGCGGACGACGAGGCGCGCGTGCAGAACGGCTTTTAACCGAGCTTACGGGCGCAGAAAGCGCTTTAATCGTAAATAATTGCGCGGCGGCTTGTCTTCTTGTTTTGACCGCGCTGGCAAACGGCGGCGAAGCGATAATCTCGCGCGGCGAGTTGGTGGAAATCGGCGGAGATTTTCGCATTCCAGACGTAATGGCACAATCTGGCGCGATTCTCAGGGAAGTCGGCGCGACAAATCGCACGCGGATTTCAGATTATGAAAAAGTAATCAACGAAAACACTCGTTTAATAGTAAAAGTTCACCCGTCGAATTACCGCATTGTCGGGTTTTTTTCTTCACCAAACATCCGAGAACTTGCCGATTTAGCCGATCGAAAAAACATTCTGCTTTATGAAGACGCCGGTTCAGGCGCAATATTTGATTTGAGCGAATACGGTTTGGACGATGAGCCGGTGATAAGTCAATCAATCGCGGCAGGCGCCGACATCGTTACCTTTAGCGGCGACAAACTTCTCGGCGGCGTGCAATCGGGTTTGATTGTCGGGCGCGGCGAAATCGTCGAAAGATTAAGAAAACATCCGCTTTATCGAGCTTTGCGGGTTGATAAATTGATTTATACGGCGCTCGAAGCGACACTCGAAGCATTTCGCAGCGAAACGGCTGTGAGGGAAATTCCGGTTTTGAAAATGCTCGCTCAAACAAACGTCGAACTCAAAGAGCGCACGAAAAAATTTGCCCGGAAATTAAGCGAAAATCTCGTCGAAAATTCCGTTCTGCAATTTGAAATTATAAAAGGGAACTCGGTCGTCGGTGGTGGTTCAGCGCCTATCGTCCAACCGGCGACAACTCTTTTAGCTTTAGAACACGAAAAAATGTCCGTCGCAACATTGGAGCAAAGTTTGCGATTTTCAAAGCCGCCCGTTGTCGCGCGCATTTTAGAAGATAAAGTTTTGATTGACCTGCGAACAGTCTCCGACGCAGAAGAAGCCGAACTTTTGGAAATTCTAACGGCAATTGCAACAGCAGATAATATAATGGTGAATGTTGAATGTAAAACGATTCTTTAATTCACCATTTACCATTATATTAATTACCCGTTTTCTTGCGCGAATTCTTTCACAAGCTCGACAAGTTTTTCGACGCCTTGTTTGGGAAAAGCGTTGTAAATTGAGGCGCGAATGCCGCCGACCGAGCGATGACCTTTCAAACCGTCCAAACCTTGTGCCGTCGCTTCAGAGACGAATCGTTTTTCTAAATCTTCCGACGGCAATCGAAAAGTTACGTTCATCAAAGAACGCGCCGACTTTTCGGCGTGTCCGCGATAGAATCCGTCGCTGGCGTCAATCGCATTGTAGAGAACTTTCGCTTTTTCTTCGTTTTTCTTTTCCATTTCGACAAGTCCGCCGTGTTTTTTGATGTGTTCGCAGACCAGATTGATAATGTAAATTCCCCAGGTGTTCGGCGTGTTGAGCATCGAATTGTGCTCGGCAAGCGCGCGATAATCGAGCATTGAATGTTGACCCGCGGGAACTCTCTCGAGCAAATCGTCGCGGATAATGACGAGCGTTACGCCTGAAGGTCCGATATTTTTCTGCGCTCCGGCGTAAATCAAAGCGTGTTTTTCTACATCGATCGGTTTAGAAAGAATATTTGACGAAGCGTCGCAAACGACCGGAATGCCTGTGCCGTCCAAATCATATTTAAACTCGACGCCTTCGATTGTTTCGTTCGATGTGTAATGAACGTAATTGGCATTTTGGCTAAAGTTTAATTCTTCCTGTGTCGGCACGGATTTGAAATTTTCGTTGGCAGTTGAAAAAATCACGTTCGCATCGCCGCAGCGTTTTGCTTCTTTCAGCGCTTTTTTGCCCCAGGCACCGGTAATAATGTAATCAGCCGTTTCATTTTTGCCCAGGAAATTTAGCGGAATCATCGAAAACTGCAAAGATGCGCCGCCCTGCAGAAACAAAATTTTGTAGTTTTCGGGAACGCCTAAAAGCTCGCGGATGCCGCCGATTGCACCTTCGAGAATTGGTTCAAAATGCTTCGACCGATGGCTGATTTCCATTACGCCCATTCCGATTCCGTTTATGGAAAGCATCTCGGATTGGGCTTTTTCTAGAACTTCGACCGGCAGGACGGCGGGTCCGGCGCTGAAATTATAAATTCTTCTCGACATCAAAACTCCTTATAAAATTTGGTGTTTAATAGTAAAGTTAAAATAACACAGGTTAAAAATTTTATGAATTTCGAGAAATCAAGTTTTTCGCTTCAAATTATTGCAGCAAATGAGTTAAAATAACTGAAATTTAACAACTCTTTTTTGGCAAAAGCCATCTTATGAGAGCTTTTCCTGAATACACATCAAATAAGTAAAAAAAGTTTGGAGGATTGAAATGTTTCGTAAAAATTATTTTTCGCTTCTACTTGCAGCTGTATTTTTAACCGGCAGCTTATCCGTTTTTGCACAAACCTCTCCGGTGCGCGGAAAGGTTGTTCTGAAAAAAGCTGACGGCACGTCCGAGCCTGTTGCCGGTGCGACAATTGATGTTTTTCGCACCGATATAAAGGGCAAACTTCCCGCCGGTAAAACTGATAAAAAAGGCGTTTTTAATTTCGCGGGCTTTCCACTCGGACGGACGTATGCTTTGTCGGTCAGCGCGCCAAATGTCCAACCCATAGTTTTTCCGAATATCAAAAGCGGAATGGAAAATATAACTATTACAGTGGTTGCAGGCGACGGCAGACGTTTGACCGAAGATGAAGCCAGAGGAGCACTTGTTGCTCCAGATACCGCGACACCTGCGACAGCGGCAACGACACCGACTTCTTCAAAAAAACCTGCTGAAGAGAGCGCTGAAGTAAAAAGACTACGTGAGGAGGAAGCGAAAAAAATTGCCGAAATCAACGCCAATAACGAGAAAATAAAAGGTTCAACGGAAACTATTCAAAAATCTCTGACCGAAGGAAACGCGGCTTTTAATGCAAAAAACTTTGACGTAGCCATCGCTAAATTTGAAGAAGGCTACAGCGCCTCGCCCGATTTTGTCGGAAGCGCGCCGATTCTTTCAAACAATAAAGCGGCGGCTCTGACTTCGCGTGCGACTGCTTTGTATAATGAAAATGTAAAAGAAACGGACACAGCAAAAAAAGTAGCAAATAAAACCAAGGTCAGACGGGATTTTGCCGATGCCGTTGACGCTTATAATCGTTCGTGGCTGGTGATAAAAAATTCCACAGGCTCAACCGAAGTTAACGCTCAAAAACTTGCCGAGATTAAACTCCAAACTTTGAACGGTGCGGAAAACCTTCTGGAGTTAATGGTAAAAACCGATGCAGTTGACGATAAAAAGACAGAAGCAGCCAGAACGCTAATGCAGGAATATGTTGCGACCGAAACCGACGCGGCTAAAAAACTTAAAGCTCAAACTACTCTGGGCGACGTTTTTCGAGTTGCCGGAGATTCGGACAATGCGATTATCGAGTATAAAAAAGCCTTAGTAATTGCGCCCGATAATGCGGACGCTCTCGCTGGTTTGGGTTTGTCTTTATACAATTCCGGCGTTTTGAACGATAACAACAAAACCCAAATGCAGGAAGGTTTAAATTATATGTCTCGCTTTGCCGAAATTGCGCCCGCCAATCATCCGTTAAAGTCTGATGTTGCGGGATTGGTCGAATACTTAAAAACTCAGGAAAAATTGACGCCGCAAAAAGTCAACAAAACGGCGACTAAAAAGAAACAGTAAATTCTTTTTTATTTATTCAGTTGCAAAAAGGCTGTGCTTGAATTTATTCTCAAGTACAGCCTTTTTTATACTTACCTATTTTGACGCAATTAAACTTTCGCGTATGTCAAACCGGTTTGTCCTTGATATTTTCCGCCTCTGTCTGAGTAAGAAACGTCGCAGGCTTCGTTCGATTCAAAAAATAAAATCTGTCCGATGCCTTCGTTGACATAAACGCGCAACGGCAAATTCGCCAGATTCCCAATCTCGACGACCAGGCGACCCATCCAACCGGCTTCGAGCGGCGTCGTATTGACGAGCAGACCGGCGCGGGCGTAAGTTGACTTTCCCAAAGCGACACCCGTAACATTGCGCGGCATTTTGAAGGTTTCGACCGTTACACCCAAACCATAATGATGCGGCGGCAGCAAGTAATATTTCGCGCCGTCTTCGGCTTCACGAAGCGTCGGTTCTATCAAGGAATTTTCGTCAAAATGCTTCGGGTCAATCTCCAATCCGTGAACAGATGAAAAAACGCGAAAGCCGTCGTCCGCAAGGCGCATATCGTAACCGTAGCTTGACGCGCCCGCGCTGATAATACGGTTGCCGTCTTTTTCTCTGACAAGCTCGGGCAAAAAAGGCGAAATCATTTCCTCTTCGGTCGCCATTCGCCGAATCCAAATGTCCGATTTGATACTCATAACGTAACATCTTAGGGGAAATTGGCTGTTTGTCAAAAGGTGAACCTTCAAGCATCGAAAACGAAAGTTTTGTCGGCTGTTTTCGGATTTATGAAATCAAAAAAATCTGACTTTTCGCGGAGATTTTGTTATAAACTCAGTTATTTAGATTTTATCAAAACACTTTCTGCCATCGAAAAAAAATTATGCTTTTCCTCGTGCAATCCGCCGCCGTCTACGGCATTGACGCGCTCATCGTTGATATCGAAGTAAATTTGCAGCCGGTTAAAGGCGAAGCCGATACTACTTCGCCCGTGATAATCGTCGGTTTGCCCGACACGGCAATCCGCGAGTCCAAAGAACGAATTCGCGCCGCGATCACTAACAGTTCATACTTTTTTCCGTTTCACAAAACAACGATAAATCTTGCACCGGCTGACGTTCGTAAAGAAGGCGCGAGTTTTGATTTGCCGATTGCGCTGGGAATTTTGGGCGCAAACGGCGACCTTGGAAACGGTGAAAATCTGGAAAACACTTTGAGCATCGGCGAATTGTCGCTCGACGGTCGCGTGCGTCCCGTGCGCGGTGCGCTTTCGATTGCGCTGCGGGCGCGAGAAAACGGTATCAAAAACCTGCTTTTGCCCGAAGAAAACGCGACCGAAGCAGCAGTTGTGCAGGAAATAAACGTTTTCCCGATTCGGGATTTGCGTCAGGCAGTCGAGATTACGCAGGATTTGCAAAGCGGAAAAGACCCGCGTACTCTGCCTTTAAAGCTCGACATTAACGAAATAAAAAACAAAGAAAATCATTACCGCGTAAACTTTTCGGAAGTTCGCGGACAAGCATCGGCAAAACGCTCTCTCGAGGTAGCCAGCGCCGGCGGTCATAATATTTTGATGATTGGTTCACCCGGTTCAGGCAAAACGATGCTTGCCAAACGTCTGCCGACGATTTTGCCGCCGCTCGAGTTTGAAGAAGCGCTCGAGATTACAAAAATTCATTCGGTTGCGGGCTTGACGGGAAAATCCGGTCTGGTAACGCAAAGACCGTTCAAATCGCCGCATCATACGGTTTCACAAGCCGGGCTTATCGGCGGCGGCTCGATTCCGAAACCGGGCGAAGTGTCTCTGGCGCATCTCGGTGTTTTGTTTCTCGACGAGTTACCGGAGTTTGATCGCAGCGTTTTGGAAGTTTTGCGCCAACCGATGGAGGACAAACAGGTTACAATTTCGCGGGCGGCGTCTTCCCTGACGTTTCCCTCGAATTTTACTCTCGTCGCTTCGATGAATCCGTGTCCATGCGGTTACTACGGAAGCCAGCAGCGCGAATGCAAATGCTCGCCGCCGCAGATTCAGCGTTATGTCGGCAAAATTTCCGGTCCGCTGCTCGATAGAATTGATATTCACATAGATGTTCCTGCGGTTAATTTCAAAGAATTGCGCGGAAAAAATATGCCGCTTGGCGACGCTTCGGAAACAATTCGAGAGCGTGTGATAAATGCGCGCGACATTCAATTACAGAGACTTTCTGGCGAACGAGTTTTTTCAAACTCAGCAATGTCGCCGACACAGATTCGCAAATTTTGCGCGCTCGACACAGAAAGTGAAAACTTGCTCGAACGCGCAATGCTCAAACAAGGATTGTCAGCCCGCGCTCACGACCGGATTTTAAAAGTCTCGCGCACGATTGCCGATTTAGACGGAAGCGACGATATTCAACCCACTCACATCAGCGAAGCGATAAGTTACCGTTCGCTTGATAGAAATTACTGGGCTTGAATTGTTAAAATTTTGTGTTTTCGATGTATCTTTCTGAAATTCAGCATCTAAAATCGAGAATTTGAAATCTTGAATTATATTCAGCCTCGATTGATAAATGGTAAATGACAAATGTTAAATGTTAAGATAAAAGTTTCGTTTTGAGAAGTAAATAAAAGTTATAAATTATAAATGATTAACCGAAATTTAGACGGGTTTGAAAAATTGCCGCAGACGCTGCCGCATTTTTGTTTTGAAGCGTGGCGCAGACACGCCAAATCAGACGCGCTCAGTTACAAAATCAATGATGTTTGGGAAAACCTTTCGGGCGCGAGAGTGATTGAACGAATAAAACGTATCGCGCTCGGTCTGGCTGAGTTGGGCGTCAAAGCGGGTGACCGCGTGGCGATAATTTCGGAAAATCGCCCTGAATGGTCTCTGACGGATTTGGCGATTTTGTCGCTTCGCGCCGTCAATGTTCCGATTTATACAACACAAGCCGTCGAGCAGATTCGTTTTATACTGGAAGATTCGGGCGCGAAAATTTTGTTTGTTTCCGGTAAAAAGATTCTGCGTCACGCTGAAAATGCGATTCAAAGCGTTGAGCGTCTGGAAAGGCTGATTTTCTTTGACGAAGGCGCCATTCCTGAAGACAGCAACAAATCTCTGTCGCTCGCAACAATCGAAAAACGCGGCGAACAGATAGATAAAATTGACTCGTCGGCTTTTGAAACGCAACTTGCGCAACTTGAAGCAAACGATTTGGCAACAATAATTTACACTTCGGGGACGACCGGCGAGCCAAAGGGCGTGATGCTCACGCACGAAAATTTTACGTCGACTGTCAGCGCGGTTTCTAAAGGTCTGCCGATAAAACCGACCGACCGCTCGCTAGCGGTTTTGCCTTTGTCGCATATTTTCGAGCGCACGGTTTTCTACGTTCTCTGTGCCAACGGCGTTTCGATTTATTACTGCGCCGCTTTTGACCAGCTTGCCGTTTATTTAGCCGAAGTTCGTCCGACGATTATGACTGCCGTGCCGCGTTTGTTCGAGCAGGTTTATCACAAAATCGTCAAAAAAGGGAAAGCGGCAGGCGGTTATAAAACTCAGCTTTTCGATTGGGCTTTGCAGGTCGGGCAGGATTACTGGGAAGCGAAAGACAGCCACAAATTCGTCTCGCCCGTTTTGGCTGTAAAACATTCGATTGCAAGCAGATTGGTGTTTTCAAAATGGCGCGCCGGCGTCGGCGGCAGCATCAGATTTTTCGTCTCCGGCGGCGCGCCGCTCTCGCGTAAACTTTCAAATGCGTTTTGGGCGGCGGGAATTCCTGTTTTGCAAGGTTACGGTATGACCGAAGCGTGCGTTACGTGCGCCAATCGCCCGGACGACAGCAAAGTCGGCTCAATCGGAACCCCGTTCGAGGGAATTGAAATGCGAATTGCCGAATCTGACGGCGAAATTCTGGTGCGCGGCAAAAACGTGATGCTTGGCTATTACAACAACGCGGAAGAAACCGCAAAAGTTATTGATGACGAAGGTTTTTATCACACGGGTGATGTTGGATACGTTGATAATGACGGACATTTTTTTATAACTGACCGCAAGAAAGATTTGTTCAAGTTGTCGAACGGCAAATACGTCGCGCCGCAGCAGGTTGAAAGTCTTTTGAAACAATCGCCGCTTGTTAATCAAGCGGTCGCTGTCGGTTCGGGCAGAAAACAAGTCGGCGCGCTTGTTGTGCCTGATTGGGAAACTTTGAAACAGACTTTGAAGGACGAAGGAATCGAAGCGGAAGGCTCGCGCGAAGAACTTTGCGAAAATCCGTATGTCGTCAAACGAGTTCAGCGCGATGCCGTCGAGTTTACGCGCGAGATGAACGACTACGAACGAGTCAAAAGAGTTTATTTGTTGCCTAGAGAATTTTCGATTGACAAAGGCGAGATGACGCCGACTTTGAAAATCAAGCGCGGCGTGATTGACGAAAAATACGAAGAAGCAATCGATGAAATCTGCGGAAGCTAGGTTAATAAACAAGAATTGGGTGTAAAAAAAGGGCTTTGCCGAATATCAAGCAAAGCCTTTTTTCTTTAATTTAAAAAATAATTAACGAACAAAAACATTCGGTATCGGAATGTCATCTTTCAAACCAAACTGCAGCGCCGAAAATCCGTCACGCGAGCGCAGCAAATACCAAAAACCCGTCGAAGGTCGAAATACCGCAACATCTGTTCGTCCGTCGCCGTCGTAATCGGCTGGCGTCGGCTTATCGTCGGAAGCGCCGAATTGCACTGCATTAAACATCCGATTACTGCTGTTAAGGTAATACCAAAAGCCGTCTGACGGTCGCCAAACGGCAATATCGGCTTTCGTGTCGCCGTCATAGTCCGCCGGAACAAGTTTATCGGTCGGAAGTCCGAAACGCTCGACTCTCAAAGTATTGTTTGAGCTTTGTAAAATAAACCAAACACCATTCTGGGTGCTGTCAAACAAAAAGCTGTTTCGAAAGAACGCTAAATCTGCCTTCCCATCGCCGTCGTAATCTGCCGGAACTTTTCTGTCGACATTAGTTCCCCATTGGGTAACGACACTCGTATCGGTCGAGCTTTGCAAAATCTTGAAATTACCCGGCGCTGGGAGATAGTCTTGCTCATCATAAACTGCCAAATCAGTTTTACCGTCTCCATCATAGTCAGCAGGGACAGGTATATAATTAGTAAAACCTCCATACCTCTCCGATTGTATGGAACGAAAAGTATTATCCGAGCTTCGGAGAATATACCAATTGCCGTATGCAGTAGTAGAGGACCTAAAGTCACCTGGGCGATAAACTGTCAAATCTGTCTTTCCATCGCCGTCATAATCACCTGGCACAGGCGTATCAGTTGCTTGTCCCCATTGAAGAGAGGAATATCCGCCCGAACTTTTCGAGATATACCAGAAACCGTTCGACGGACGAAAGACCGAAATGTCTGATTTGCCGTCACCGTCAAAATCCGCTACCGGATTTCGATTTGTTGCCGATGCCCCACCAGTGACGAGAAAACCGAGCAGGATACTAGAAAATACAAATAACACTCGACTGATATAAAATTTGTGAGTTTGACTGTCCATAGCCTCAACCTCCTTTCAATTCAACGGCGTGAAGATTAACAGGTCGGTCTTTTTGTCATCATCGTTTTCTATTCCATTTGTATATCATTATAAAGTTTCAAAGTAAATAAAAAATCTATTTAACACGCGGAAGCCAAACTTTATTTTTTTACTGAAATTTAACTTGCTTTACGAGGAATTTCTACCCGTTTCTATCTTTTTCATCAATTCGTTAAAGCGCGGGTCTTCGCGCATCGGAGCGAGACATTTGTCGGTTTCAAACCACGGGCGATTTTCGTTGCCGAGTTTGATGGCGCGTTCGAGCCAGTAAAAGGCTTCGTCGATTTCGCCGAGTTGGGAGTTGGCAGATGTCATCCAGTAAGCCATATCGTGGTCTGCTTTTGAAAGCGCGCGTGCTTCGTCCGTGAGCAATGCTCTGGCTTCGGTTTTATTGCCTCGATGCGCCAGAAAAATCGCCAGCAATGAACTGATGCCGACCATTTTCGGATTTTGCGCCATAACTTCCTGCAAAATTTTGATTGCCTCTTCTTCATCACCGCGATAAAACAAAACGGTCGAGCGGAAAATTCTTATCATAGGATGATTCGGTTCAAGGTGTGAGCCTTCATCAAGCATCTCTAATGCCTCGTTATAGCGACCGAGGTAGAGATAAATCCGTGCTTTGTTGTAGCTGGCGACGACAACTGCCACCGGGTCGAGACTCGACAGTTTATTCCAGGCGCGCAGGGATTCGTCGTATTCGCCGTCGAGACGATGCATCGTGCCTTTGACAAAATAAAGCGGCGCGTCGTTCGGAAACTGCTTTTGCAGAGATTTGATTTCGGCGCGCGCTTTTTTCTTTTCGCCGCGCGACAGGTAAATCAAAACCATCAAAACACGCGCTTCGACTACATTTTCGTCATATTTAAAGGCTTTGCTAAAAGCGGATTCGGCATAAGTGTAATCTTCGGCATCGCCCATTCCTTTGAACACGCGATTGGCATAACACGCGCCCAAACCGCTGTGAGCAAGCGCAAACTGCGGGTCAAGTTCAATGGCGCGGCGGAAATTTGCAATCGCCGCTTCGCAATCTTCATTTGCTACGGTGCGAAAAATAAATTTACCGAAATTGTCGCGTCCGCGAAGGAATTCTTCATACGCTTCGGCGTTTTCAGTCGGACGACGAGCGAGTTTCTCTTGTTCCTTGTCGGACAACTCCAGCCTCAAACCTTCCAAAATACGCAGCCCGATATTGTCTTGAAGCGTAAGAATGTCGCCGCCTTGCCCGTCAATGCGGTCACTCCACAAAATTTCTCCGGTCAAAACGTCTAAAAGCTGTGCCGTTACGCGCATACGGTCGCCGGAACGTAGAAAACTCGCCGATAAAACCGCGTGAACCCGCAGCTCTCTGCCGATTTCGCGCGGGTCGAATTCTTTGCCTTGATATTTGGCGATAACCGAAGAAGGACGCACAATCAGCGAGCGTAGCTGCGCCAGTTCCGTAATCACGGCGTCGGCTAGAGCAAATTCGTAAAAATTCGATTCCGCGTCCTGACCGAGATTTTTGAAAGGCAAAATCGCCACACTCTTTTTTTCCTGTCCGGTAGCGGTTGAAGAAACATCGGGCGAATAAGTAGGCGTCATCGAACCGGTTGAAGAAGAAGCGCCGCGTGAAGAAGTCGTCGCCGAATAATCCGAACTTGTTTTTCCGGTCAGCCAATTCCAGGCACGCAAAACCGGATTGTCGTTGTCCAAATGGCGCGGTGTAAATGTGTCGCCCTGCAAAATCGGCATGCCGGAAAGTTCCTGCAAAACTACGCGCAAATCGTCACGCATTTCCGAAATTTTCTGATAACGGTCTTTCGGATTTTTTGCTAGAGCTTTGTTGATGATTTCCTGAAGGCGCGGCGGCGTCGGTTCAGGACGCATTTCGTCAAGCGGTTTCGGCATTCCGTAGAGGACTTCGTGGCGCACATCGTGAACGGTTTTGCCTTGAAAAGCCCAGATTCCGGTCAGCATTTCGTAAAGCAAAACGCCGGTCGAAAAAATATCGGCGCGATGGTCTGCTCTCTCGCCCTTAGCCTGTTCGGGCGCGGCGTAAGTTGCCGTGCCGTAGGGAACACCAATTTCGGTTATATCTATCGCGCGCTCCGCACCGTTTTCCAGCGGCTCTTCCTGAAGAAGTTTTGCAAGACCGAAATCGAGAATTTTCGCCTGCCCGCTATCGTTGACGATTATATTTCCGGCTTTGATATCGCGGTGTATAATACCGCGCGAATGCGTGTAGGCGAGCGCGTCGCAAACTTGAACGGCGATGCCGAGGGCGCTTTTCAAATCCAGCGGACGACCGTCAACCAACTGACGCACGTTTTTCCCCTCAATATACTGCATAGCAATATAAAAAACGCCGTCGTCTTCGTGAAAATCGTAAATCGTGCAAACATTCGGGTGATCGAGCTGCGAGCAAAGCTGCGCTTCGCGTTCAAAACGTTTGAAATTGGCGGTTTTCGCGGTCAGCTCCGGCGGTAAAACCTTGATGACAACCGCTCGGTCGAGTTTGGTGTCGAGAGCTTTATAAACTGTTCCTTGCCCGCCCGCTCCGATTTTTTCTAAAATTTTGTATTGGTTTATGTTCGAGCCAACCATAAAAAGTAAATTGTCCGAAAAATTCAACTCGTCTAATTGCAGTTTTATGAGTCTAAAGAGATGTTTTTATACTGCTTTTGGTTTTCTTTATTTGCTTCCATAGCGTCTGCTTTTAGTGTTTCGGACCGGATGCGTGCAAGACAATCTTTAAACTACTATGACCCTGCATAGATGACAAGACCGGCGAATCGGTCTCCGCATATTAATTTCAGGCATTAAAGATGCTACATCTTGGAGCGGTCGAGAACAAGTTATCAAATAAAGTTTTTCTACGTCATCGATTAAAAAATGAAAACTTATTTTTTGGATTGTACCAAAAAATAAGAGCCTTTAGTCTGTAATAACTAAAGGCTCTTTTCTCAAATTTTACCCGTTTTTGTCTTTGTCGCATAAGAAACAAAAACACTGGTACGGATTTATCTGTGGCTGCTAAAAATGCAGGATAAACTTACAAAATAGTACTTAAGACGTCATAAGTATTATTGAGCCAAGCTACAACTTCTCCGCCGAGAGTTTCTCTACCGGAGTTTGCGGCGAAAGCGTTCGTGTCCGGCATTGATGTTGTTGTCTGAGAAACACTACCATTGCTCCATGCTTCGACTTCAACAATTCTACTGTAGCTTGCCAATGCATTGTTTACCACAACTCTGATTCTTGTCGTCGTTACCGCCGAAAATACCAGCTTTGTCAATACTTTGTTGTTGTTCGTTATGCTTCCGTTCGGAACCGTTACCCAACTCGAACCGTTCCAGTATTGAACATCAAAAGCCGTTATGCCATACAAATTGAAAGTATCACTTTCGGTTGGCTCAACCGAATTCGAGATGTCATCCCGAACAGTAAAGACATCGATTTCATTGATTGTTTTGCTGCCGTTGAAATCTATCTGCAGCCAGTCGGGATAACTGTTAGCCGTTGCATCTTTCCAACCGCCGGTGATTGCCCACGTTCGGATACCGTCGATAGCTACGCTCGGCGCATAACTGAAAACGTTGTGGACAAATTCCGATGAAGCGGAAGCGACGCCTCCGTTTGCTGCTGATGCAACATTAGTGCGAACGCCCGAAGGAGTCGGCGTAATACCAGGAGGAGTCGATACCGGCGTCGGCGTAACCACAGGAGTTGGTGTCGGCGTCGGCGTCGGAGTAGCTGTCGGCGTTGGTGTAAATACGGGCGTTGGTGTCGGTGTTGAATTAACACTGCTACCGCTCCACGCTTCGATTTCAACAATTCTACTGTAGCTTGCCAATGCATTGTTTACCACAACTCTGATTCTTGTCGTCGTTACCGCCGAAAATACCAGCTTTGTCAATACTTTGTTGTTGTTCGTTATGCTTCCGTTCGGAACCGTTACCCAACTCGAACCGTTCCAGTATTGAACATCAAAAGCCGTTATGCCATACAAATTGAAAGTATCACTTTCGGTTGGCTCAACCGAATTCGAGATGTCATCCCGAACAGTAAAGACATCGATTTCATTGATTGTTTTGCTGCCGTTGAAATCTATCTGCAGCCAGTCGGGATAACTGTTAGCCGTTGCATCTTTCCAACCGCCGGTGATTGCCCACGTTCGGATACCGTCGATAGCTACGCTCGGCGCATAACTGAAAACGTTGTGGACAAATTCCGATGAAGCGGAAGCGACGCCTCCGTTTGCTGCTGATGCAACATTAGTACGAACGCCCGAAGGAGTTGGTGTAATAATAGGGGTTGGCGTTGGTGTCAACGTTGGAGTAGCCGTCGGTGTAAATATCGGCGTCGGTGTCGGCGTCGGTGTAAATACTGGCGTCGGAGTTGGGGTTGGAGTTAGTGTCGGAGTTGGTGTTGGCGTCGGTGTAAAGACTGGTGTCGGTGTTGGCGTAGATTGACCAACAACAGTTACAATGTTGCTGGAGGCAACGCTCGTATAAGTATTGTTCAATAAATAGCGAAACTCATACTGACCCGGTTCGGTCCAGGGAAGAGTGGCACTGCCGGACGTTGCTCCACCAGTGGCTAAATATGCCAGATATTGAGTATTAGAAGTACCTACTCTAAAAAATCCAATCCAATCGACAGACGATGAACCGTTTGGCGCAGTCCAACTAATCGTTATTTCACCACTGGGAGCAATAGTGCTTGGGCTGGCAACCAGTGTGTAACTGGTGCTGGGAGGAGTAGGCGTCGGTGTCGGAGTTGTTGTTGTTCCGCTTGTAGTTAAACAACTGCCGTAGGTAGATACATAATTTTGAATCTGGGTTTGTGACACGTCGCAAAAACTGGTGGCAAGGTAAGATATCACCGGATTCATAATTGAGTTTGTACAACTTCCAGTACTTTCAACGTGTTTAGCACCTAAACTATGTCCTATTTCGTGAGCAGTGATTAAATAATTGTTACCGCCGCTTCTGGCAGTCAGCGAGTAAGCCCAAGCCGGGTAACGACAAACAAAATCCGCACTGGAAATTCCACCGTTGCTGAGTTTGCCTGTATAAAGATGTGCTGCATCGCGTGGATACTGTGCGTACGAAAAGTTAGCGTTCCAGTAATTTTGAAATGAATTCAATACGGCATCCAATGTGGTTCCTGTATAGGGATCTGGAGTTGTCCAGACATTTTGGAAAGTTACTTTGACCGTTAAGTTTAAATCGCGTTTGTAAATTCCATCCACAAGGTTCATGATGCCTAGAATTTCATTATTCGCCGCGGCACCGCCGCCTGATTGCGTTACCCATAAATAATCGGCATCGGTCGCTACTTCAAGCACCCGCAGTTCAACTGTCGCTTCAGCTGCTGCCATTGCGGTCCCTTTAAAAATGTATGGTTTGACGGCATCAAGACCAAGATCTACCTTTCCTTCAATATCATCAGGCTGGTTTGGACTATCGTTAGACAAGTCAACGGTTTTTATCAAATCGCCTTCACCATATACAATGATATCGTCCTTACGGGCGTTTTTTGAATATTTTCGTGCTTTGGTCACAAAAAATTTCTCTCCGCCCCCTGTGTACATAAGACCTTCTATATTTTCTTCGGTTATTGTAAAACGGACTTCAGAATCAAGGTCATTGCTTAATTTTCCCTTATAAGTTATAACTTCGGCTCGTTCCATTTCACGCTCGCCTGAATCATTACTTTCAATGGCTTTGTAATTACCGGCTCTCAAATCATTAGGCGTCAAAACAAACTGAAACTCACGCCCGTAGGCTTGAAATTCTATCGGTTGTTCGGATTTTGCTTTTTCGAGTACAACTTTGTTGTCTAACTCCACCAAGTTATATTTATGAAAAGATTTGTCCAAATCTTTATCTAAAGCATTCTGTCCAAACACAGAAACACTCATTACAAACAAACTACATATAATAAAAATAAACCTAATCATTCTTTACCTCTCGTAATTAACTTTTACTTATAACCACGCTGTTTTTATCAGCTCTTTACCGGAAAACATAGGCAGTTAGATTTCGTCATCCTGAGCCGTAAATTTAATTCTTGCTGTCGAAACAAACTTTTCCTTCGGAGTATAGTTTGCTAAGCTAAGCTATGAAAAGATTAGACATAGCATCAGTCTAAAACCAATGAAATGTTGCTTGTTCAATGTAAGGAATCAAATAAACTGCCTATTTATGAAAGACTTAATTCTAGGGGGCTTTATTTTTATATCTTATTTTTCCGATTTTGTCAAACAAATTTTTTTACTGTTTGTAATCTTTATATTATTTACACGCCTAACGGCTTAAATTAAGCAAAAGTAAAAAAGCCTTTAGTTATGCAAAAACTAAAGGCTTCAATATTGATAAAATTTGCAGACGGCAAACTGCCGGCTAATCAGGCGTAACCGTTCAGCCGCGCAGCGGCGTTCCCCAACCGGATTGTATGTATTCGCCGTTTTCGACAATGCACGGCACGACTAAATCTCCGCCGGAAAATTCGAGCATTTCCTTTTTTCGCAGCGCGTCGTCCTGAGCGTTGTGTTCAGTGAATCCTATATTGTTTTCGTTAAAATAATCGAGCGCCTTACGGCAATACGGGCAGCCCGGTTTTGTATAAATTATCAAAGACATTTTCGCAGATTTCTCCTTTCTTCCAAACAGTTTAACAATTCTTGATTGACAGTCAACAACCAAAATCTAACATTGGATATTGACAAATAAAAAATGATAAATATAGACGTTTTTGAACTGTTCTAAAAATCCAGTCGGTATTGAAATTTCCGCAAACGTTATGCAAATTCCGAAAATTTCATTTTTATTTACTAGCTGAGTTAGACTGCTCAAACGGAATTTCCTCGAAATGCGTGATACGTTTGAAATGTCTGAAACGTTCGTTGATTTCGTCTTGCGTCAAACGGTCAACTCTTTCGGTTCCGAATTCTTCGACGTTAAACGAAGCCATCACCGTTCCGTAAACCATCGCTCGCCGCAGAGCGTCTTCCGTAATTTCAACTTGCGAAGCGAGATAACCCATAAAACCGCCCGCAAAGGTGTCGCCCGCGCCGGTCGGGTCAAAAACCGATTCGAGCGGAAAGGCAGGAATCGCAAAATAATTGTCTTTCGTGAACAACGCCGCGCCGTATTCGCCGCGCTTGATGACGAGCGCGCGCAAATCGCCGATTTCCATAATCTTTTTTGCCGCTTTATGTATATTAGGTTCATCCGCCAATTGCCTGGCTTCGGCGTCGTTGATAATTACGCAATCGACGACTTGAATTGTTTCGATGACCGCGTCTTTCATCGAATCAATCCAAAAATTCATCGTGTCCATTGCGACAAACTCGGCTTCCGATTGTTCGCGCACTTGCTTTTGCAGCATCGGCAAAATATTTGCCAAAAACAAAAGGCGTGCGTTTTTTGACTCTTCCGACGGTTTCGGCTCGAAGGTTTCAAACACATTTAATTGAGTTTCCAAAGTATGCGCCGTATTCAAATCGTAATCGTAACGCCCGCGCCAGAAAAAAGTTTTGCCGCCTTTTACAACTTCAACATCGTCCGTATTTATATTATGACGCTTGAAAACCTGCCATTCATTTTCCGTAAAATCACTGCCGACAACGCCGATAACGCGCACGTCAGTAAAAAAACTCGCTGACAGAGCAAAGTGCGTTCCCGCGCCGCCGAGAAGTTTATCGCGCTTGCCGAAAGGCGTCTCCAGCGCGTCAAACGCCACCGAACCTACAACTGTTAAAGACATATTTAAATCGTTTCCCTTAAAAATTGATTTTGAATTTTATGTAAAATTTACTTTTATGATTTTACACGCCACGGCGGATTTTGGCGATTTTCGCCCGCATAGAAAAGGCAAATCCGGTTGTCGTTCGGGTCTTTTAGATAACTTTCCCGCCACAGCCACGTTTGGTCTTGCGGCTCGGATTCAAATTCGATTCCGATTTGTTTTAATTCTTCGACTCGCGCGTCCAAATTTTCACACTCGAAGTAAAGGACAATGTTTGATTCGGGCGAAATTTTATCGCGGTAAGAAACGGAAAGCGTCGCATCGCCTTCGGGCAACTCGAAACGTACGTAGCGCGGCGCGGAATCTACAATCAATTTCAGTCCGAGTTTTTGATAAAACTCAACCGATGCGAAGACATCCGTTGAATAAATCGCAACCTGATTTAAGTTCATTTCTTGGCTTGGATTTCTTTCAAAGCTTTTTCCGCACCCGATTTGTACTGACTCTGAGGATAATCTTTGACGAGCTGCGAGAGATACGCAAGCGCGTCTTCGCGCAGTTTTTCCGGTGCGTATTTTGCTTTCTCTTCGGCGGTCGCGGTTTTTTCGAGTTTTTGTTTGCCTTTGTTGTTGGACAGATAATAACTGCTCATTCCGGCGTAATAAAGAAATTCGTCCATACGGGAAAACTGCGGATAGGCGGCGAAAGTTTCTTCAAAGCGCATCAGCACGGCGCGGTAAGCCTTTTTGGTTATAAAATACTGCTGCGCGACTTCCAGATTATGTTTCGCGTCGGCTTCCAAAATCGGGTCGCGCTGAACTTGCGGCTCGATTTGCTTTTGCGCAAAGGTGGAGGACGTGAAAGTTAAAAATATAAAACTAAAAATTAAAAATGCCTTTTTCATAATTGCTCAATCTCCTGCTGCGCGGTTTGATGCGCTGAGATTATTTAGAGTTTGTTGAGCGAAAACTTATTTCGCACCATATTTTCCGATAATCGCTTCCAGATTTTTCGCCGTCTCAGGATTCCAAAGTTCCGGCTGGGTGAAAATAGCATTTTTCGTCGCACCCGCAAACTGATTCGGCGTTTCTTTTGCCGCAACTCTTTTGACAGCTTCTTTCAAAACCAATTGTGCGTTGCGAACATTTTTATTCAAATACTCAATTACCATTTCAACCGAAACGTCATCGTGTCCCTCATGCCAGCAATCATAATCGGTTACGAGCGCGAGCGTCGCGTAAGCAATTTCGGCTTCGCGCGCGAGCTTTGCTTCCTGCAAATTCGTCATTCCGATAACGTCCATTTCCCAACTTCTATAAACGCTCGATTCGGCTTTGGTCGAAAATGCCGGACCTTCCATACACAAATAAGTTCCGCCGCGATGGACTTTTAGATTTTCCACAGTTTTGCAGGATTCTTCCAAAATGTCGCCGAGTTCGGCGCAAACCGGATGCGCGAAAGTGATGTGTCCGACAATGCCGTTGCCGAAAAAAGTCGATTCTTCGGCGCGCGCGCGTGTTCGGTCAAAAAACTGGTCTGGAATCACAAAATCGGTCGGCGAATATTTTTCCTGCAAAGAACCGACCGCCGAAACCGACAAAACGTATTCAACGCCCAAAAGCTTCATCGCGTAAATGTTGGCGCGAAAGGGAAGTTCACTCGGCGTTAATTTGTGTCCGCGCCCGTGTCTCGGCAGAAAAGCGACTCTTTCGCCCTCCAAAGTTCCAATGATAAAACTGTCTGAAGGTTTGCCGAACGGCGTTTTAATAGTTTCTTCTTTTATATCCGTCAATTCCGGCATTTGATATAAACCGCTGCCGCCGATAATTCCAATTTTTACTTGTTCCATTTTTTCGTATTTTGAGACTTCAATTGCAAATGGTTAATAAAAAGCGATTTTAATTATTTATCGCTTTTTATTAACCATTATTTGGCATTCGTTATTTACCTGCAGGTTTTTTCGGTTCGGGTTTGGCGGCGGCGGGCGGCGGCGGCATTCCGCCTTGTGGGGACATTCCTCCGCCCATTTGCTGCTGCATCATTTGTTGCTGCATTTGCTGTATTTGTTCTTCCGAAGGCTCTGGAATGTCAAAGTCTTCAGCGACTTCGACCGGATTGTTGGCAACGATTTCATCCAAAACCTGCTTTTGCTTTTCTTCTTCAAGAGTTTGCCTTGCCATTTCGGTAACGGGTAACTCGCGGGGTGACATCGGGTTTTTCGGGTCTTTAGCGGTTGTCGTAATCAATATGTGCCGGACATCGTAAGTTTCTGCCGGTTTGCCGTCCGAGCCTTTACCTTCGCCTTTCTTTTCGAGCTTGATAATGTGATAACCGTAAGGCGTGTCAACTAACTGGTCGGAGACTTTCCCGGGTTCGAGCGCAAGCGCGGCTTGTTCAAACGCGGGCATCATTTTGCCTTTCGAAACATCTTTATAAAGTCCGCCCTGCAGCTCGCCTTGCAGATTTTTATTGCCCGGATCCTGGCTGAATTCGTCGGCTAGTTTTGCAAAATCTTCACCCGATTTAGCGCGCCTCAAGATGTCTTCGGCTTTCGCTTTTTTCTCAGCCGGATTAAGTTCGGGATGCGCCGCGATATAATTTTGAACATCTTCGTCGGACACTTTTATTTTATCAACCAGAAATTTTTGCGCGTATTGTCCGGCTAAAAATTGCGCTTGCTGGAGTTTTACCTGCAGGTTGAGTTCGCGGTTGAAATCTTCGCCGAGTTCGCCCGATTTTGCTTTCGCTTCGGCTTCGTAAATTCTGATTTTCGCGTAATCATCTTTTGCCTGTTTTAATTCGTCTTCTGACAATTCTTTGTCTTGCGGAAATTTGCCGCTTTCTCTTGCAAGCGCTAGTTTGGAATCGATAAATTCCTTAAACTCGGCTTCGTGGCTGCCGTCTTTCAAAAATTCCGCCACCTGGTCTTCGGAAATGTAACCGAACGGCGGCATCGGACCTTTATCGCCGTTGATTTTCTGGTCGTAAAGCGTAGCTGTTAAAACAAGAGGAATACTTTCCAACTCGCGTTTGATGTTCGGGTCATCGGCAACGCCTTCTTTTCTGGCTTGGCTCGCCACCGCCAGCAATTGTTTGATATTTTCGGCAATCTTCTTTTTTTGTTCGGGACTACTAGCCAATTGTTTTAACTGCATCGGGTTGGCGTCTTTCAAGAGAATTGCCATATCTTCTTTGCTCACGCGGTTTAACGTCTCGCTGCCGTGTCCGCCGAATTTCGTCTTCCAAAAAACCAGTCCAGCGCCGAGCGCTAAAATAACCAGACCGACGATTAAACCCTTTGCCATTCCGCTCATTCCGCTGTTTTGGTTCATCGGCGGCGGCATAATTTTGGGAGCAGTTGTTATTTCCCCGACAGCAGGTGACGATGTTTGGCTTTCAAACCTCGATTCTGTTGTTTCGCTCGTAACAGCATCAGCCGAAAAATTATCTTCAGCAGACGCGGCAAAATCATCGGTCTGCGTATTTACAAACTCCAAACGAGTGTCATCGTTCGGACAGATTTCCGTCGAATCTGTATATTCGGTTCTACATTTCGGACATTTTTTCATTAAATTTTTCCTCTATTAAATCTTATTTTTATCTTTATATATCAATTATTTTCTGCTCTGCACCAATTCAAGCAAAACGCCGTTTGCCGATGAAGGATGAACAAAAGCCACGAGGCAATCTTCAGCGCCGACGCGCGGTTTTTCATCTATTAAACGCATTCCTTCGGCTTTTAGTTTCGCCAACGCTTCTTCAATATTTTCAACTTCGACGGCAATGTGATGAATTCCGCCGCCGCGTTTTTCCACAAATTTCGCAATCGGAGAATCGTCACTCGTCGCTTCCAGCAATTCGATTCTCGTGTCACCGATCGGCAGCATCGCCACGCGCACTTTCTGATCGGTTACTTCTTCCGTATGAACGTTTTCCAACCCGAGCGCATCTTGCCAAAACTTCAATGCTTGGTCAATTCCTTTGGTAGCGATGCCGAGATGATTGATTTTCATTTTAATAACTCGTTTAACTTCTTTACAGTCAAATCCGCTTCTTTCAAAATACTTTTCAAAACATTTGGATGAAGAATCTTGCCGGAATGAAAAGGGACTTAGCTCTGTTTCCATATTCATCTTTGTAGATTTTGTGACTTCCACTTTGTCTGGTTAATACAAAACCGCATTTTTCCAAAATTTTAATAATTTCCGTTGCCGTCAATCTCGGAAGTTTCTCGCTCATACAGCTAAATCCATCAACGTCAAACTTATATATTGTGATTGTGGAATTTCTTCACCTGCTTCAATTCTATCTTCAACGTGAAGCGAGATTGCGTCTTTGATGTTTTTCATCAATTCTTCGTATGTTTCGCCTTGCGTGTAACAGCCTTGCAATTCGTTACACGAAGCAAAATAACTATCTTCGTCTTTTTCGACAATTACAGAAAAGCGATAATTATTCATTTTATTTATCTCAATAATTCCTCAACCGCAGAATACGGATCGCGTTTTTTTTCCGCTACGTCGAGCGCGAGTTTTTCCAGTTTTTCGTGCATTCCGTTTTTGCTTAAGATTTGCCGCAAAAGCGTTTCGCGCAACAATTCTAAAAGTCGCCAGCGCGCGATGTCTTGTCTTCTGGTCAAACTAGATTCGCCTGTGCTTTGAAAATCTTTGTAACTTTCGATGGCGCGCGCTAAATCTTCGATGCCTCTGCTTTCAGTCGCCACTGTTTTGACAATCGGCGAGTTCCAAAAATCCGGTCGATGCGCCAGAGACAAAAGCGCTTCGAGTTCTTTTTCGGTTCTGAGAACGCCTTCGCGGTCGGCTTTGTTGATAACGAAAACATCGCCGATTTCCATAATTCCGGCTTTTATTGCTTGGATGTCGTCACCCATTCCGGGAACTAAAACTACGACCGAAACATCCGCCGTTTTGACGATTTCCACTTCATCCTGCCCGACGCCGACGGTTTCGACAATGATTTTATCAAAGCCCGCTGCGTCAAGAATCGCAACGGCGTCAACTGTCGCGCGCGATAATCCGCCGAGATTTCCGCGTGTTGCCATCGAGCGTATAAAAACGTTTTTGTCGAGTCCGAGCGTTTGCATACGGATGCGGTCGCCAAGAATTGCGCCGCCCGAAAACGGGCTTGACGGGTCAACGCAAATGATTCCGATT